>VAPF01011156.1_pt1 | contig 21573 bp, 16 predicted proteins | sample 3393931 | NCBI WGS metagenome assembly VAPF01 (sample SAMN08290437, study PRJNA428436) | hydrothermal vent metagenome | isolation source: Deep-sea hydrothermal vent chimney | place: Atlantic Ocean: South-mid Altantic Ridge | depth 2773 m m | reverse complement strand
TGAAATTGCAGCGTTGAACACTGCGGATAAGGTGAACACAACGGCTGAAAAATATGGATTGCTGGGTAAAGTTGACTATAAGCTTGACCAAAAAAGCTATCTGTTTGGTGTGCTCACTTATGAAGATGACCGGTTCAGTGGTTATGAATACCAAGCCACTGAAAGTGTCGGCTATGGTTACCGTGTGATTGATAATAGAACCGTCGTGCTGGATTTTGAAGTGGGTCCAGGTGCACGTCAAAGCAAGTTTGATATTGCGGGTAGCAAATCTGAAAATGAAGCTATTTTACGTTTGGGTGGACGATTGCTCTGGAAGATTTCTGAAAAAACATTATTCTCACAAAGCCTCGTCAGCGATATTGGAAAAGATTTGACAGTGACCAAATCCATCAGCGCATTGCAAGCACAGGTTGCTGGAAATCTTGCAATGAAAACTTCGTTAACTTTGAATAATAACTCTGTAATTCCAGCGAATGTGACGGATAAAACCAACAGTGAATTAGCTGTAACGCTGGTTTATGGCTTCTAATTTTCAGAAAGCCTTAAAGTAAGCCGTGTTATAAAGGCGCATTGGTGAAATAATCACCGATGCGCTTTTTTATTATTTAGGTGTTAAGAATATTGCAATACTCCCTAAACACACTTTTTGATCAGTTATCACAATGCCGTTCCTCACAAAAACCTGTCTTTTTTCGTCGTTTACGTCAACTGCGCAAACGACCTAAAGATCCAGATTTCATTGATGCTATCAATCAATTAGCACAAGATTTACAAGCCTCGATTCTCGATGTTCAGCAGCGTATTGAGCAACGCCCTGTTTTAAATTACCCCGAAGAGCTGCCCATTTGCCAAAGTCGAGATAGAATTCTGGAAGCGATAAAAAGCCACCAAGTGGTGGTGTTGTGTGGTGAAACAGGTTCAGGAAAAACCACTCAACTTCCCAAAATCTGCCTGGAACTGGGGCGTGGTACGCGAGGCTTGATTGGCCACACACAACCACGGCGCTTAGCCGCGCGTGCGGTCGCCAGCCGTATCGCAGAAGAGCTGCAAAGCGAAGTCGGGGAGGCTGTGGGTTATCGCGTGCGCTTTACAGATAAAGTCAGCGAACGCAGTTATATCAAATTGATGACGGACGGTATTCTTCTGGCCGAAATTCAGAGCAGTCGTTTTCTTGACCAATACGATACGCTGATTATTGACGAAGCGCATGAGCGTAGCCTTAATATTGACTTCCTATTGGGCTATCTAAAACAACTTTTACCAAAACGCCCTGATCTCAAACTGATTATCACATCGGCGACGATTGATCCGAGCCGTTTTTCACGTCATTTTGATAATGCGCCTGTGATTGAGGTTTCAGGGCGAACCTATCCTGTTGAAGTGCAATATCAGCCGCCACAGGATCGCGATGAAGAAAATCAACAAGAAATTGACCTTCAGCAAGGCATCATTAATGCAGTCAAAACACTCTCCAAACTGGAACGTGGTGACATCCTGGTTTTTTTAAGCGGTGAACGTGAAATTCGTAAAACGGCTGAGTCACTGCAAAAAGAGAATTTTTCTAATACTGAAATTTTACCCTTGTTGGCACGCCTATCAGCGCAAGAGCAAAACCGTATTTTTCATTCAGGAAGTCAGCGTCGTATTATTTTGGCCACCAATGTTGCTGAAACTTCTCTGACCGTGCCAGGCATTAAATATGTGATTGATAGCGGTGTGGCGCGTATTTCTCGTTATTCGTTTCGCAGCAAAGTACAGCGCTTGCCGATTGAAAAGGTATCTCAAGCTTCAGCTGATCAGCGTAAAGGGCGCTGTGGTCGCGTGAGTGCGGGCGTTTGCATTCGTCTTTATGCAGAAGATGATTTTCTGAATCGCCCAGAATTCAGCGAGCCTGAAATATTACGCACAAACCTAGCCTCAGTAATTTTGAAAATGGAGCAACTGCGCCTTGGCCATATTGATGACTTTCCATTTGTTGAAGTGCCCGACCAGCGTTTAATAAAAGATGGCTACGCACTGTTGTTTGAGTTAGGTGCAATGAATGAGCGCCATCAGATAACAAATACAGGAAGGCAGCTCTCTCGTCTGCCACTTGATCCACGTTTGGGGCGGATGCTGCTGGCTGCGAATGAAGAAGGTTTTATCGCCGAAGTATTGATTATTACCGCAATGCTTGCCGTGCAAGATCCACGAGAAAGACCGATGGATCGCCAGCAAGCAGCCGATGAAGCGCATCGCCGCCATCATGATCCACGCTCAGATTTTATCGCAATACTTAATTTGTGGCGTGCTTTTGAGTCACAGCAAAAGCAGTTGAGCCAGAATAAATTGAGACGCTGGTGTCGTGAAAATTTTATCTCTTATTTACGAATGCGCGAATGGCAGGATATTCAAAAACAAGTCAAAGAAGTGGTGCGTAGTTTGGGGATGCGACTGAATCAGCAGGAAGCCGATTTTAATAGCATTCATCGCGCACTGCTTTGTGGTCTGTTGGGTAATCTCGGCTTTAAAACCGAAACACGCGAATACCTGGGCGCACGCAATCGCAAGTTCCACCTGTTTCCAGGTTCGGCGCTATTTTCCAAAAGCCCTAAATGGGTGATGGTCGCAGAGATGGTAGAGACCAGCCGTCTCTATGCGCGCACCAATGCCAAAATTGACCCGCAGTGGATCGAGCAAAAAGCCAAACATCTATTAAAACGCAGCCACACAGAGCCACGTTGGGAAAAACGTCGCGCCCAAGTGTCCGCCAATGAAAAAACGACACTGTACGGTTTAGTGATAAACCCACAAAGAAAAGTAAATTACGGCTCGATTAACCCAGAAGAGTCTCGTGAAATTTTTATTCGTTCAGCGCTGGTTGAAGGTGAGTATCTGACCGATGCCAAGTTCTTTCTTCACAACCAAAGTTTAATTGAAGATCTCGAAGGTCTGGAAGCCAAATCACGTCGGCAAGATATTATAGTTGATGAAGAGGAGCTGTACGCCTTTTATGATAAACGCATTCCTGCTGGAATTTACAGCGGCCCGTTGTTCGAAAAGTGGCGCAAGCAGGCCGAGAAAGAGAGCCCTAACTGTTTGGTGATGAAACGTCAGGATTTGATGCGGCATGATGCTAATCAGATTACAACTGAACTCTTTCCTGATCATCTCTCTATGAATGGAGCCATTTTCCCACTGGAATATCACTTTGATCCCGTCAGTCAGAGTGATGGTATTACACTGTTGGTACCACTGGCTGCTCTGAATATGGTCAATGCTTCACGTATCGATTGGTTGGTGCCTGGCTTGCTGTATGAAAAAGTAGTGGCACTAATCAAGTCACTGCCAAAATCCATTCGTCGTAACTTCGTACCTGCCCCCAATTTTGCAGATGCTTGTATGCAAGTGCTCACGCCTTGCGAGCAGTCGTTAAGTGAATCCATCGCTGTGGCATTGAAAAAAATCACAGGGATTGAAATCAACCCCGATGCCTGGCAGCGAGAGTTATTGCCCTCTCATCTTGTGATGAATTTTCGAGTGCTGGATCGACAAGGAAAAGTGCTGGGTGAGGGAAGGGATTTGGAGGCGCTGAAAGCACAGTTTTCTGGCCAGGCTGATACACATTTTGAAACGCAAACTCAGCACAGCATTGAGCGAGATGAAGTGACCGAGTGGGATTTTGGTGAACTTCCAGAATCTGTCGAGCTTGAAGTGAATGGAATGACACTGAAAGCTTATCCAGCCTTGGTTGTTGACAAGAAAAAAGTGACGTTGCGCTTGAAAGACCATCAAGGTATCGCAGAGGCAGCGACGCGAAAAGGGTTGCGCCAACTGGTGATCAATGTATTGGCAGATGAAGTGAATCAGCTCAAAGCACAGCTACCCGATATCCAGCAGCTCAGCTTGATGTATGCAAACATGGGTCGCAGTGAGGCGCTTAAAAGTGATCTGATTTCGGCGGTGATTGATTCGCTGTTTGTATTTGAACAGCCTAGAACAGAAGAGGTTTTCAATAAACTATTAGCCGAACGGCGTGGCCAGCTTCACAGCGCCGCTGTGAAATTATGCAAGCAGTTGAAGGAAATTTTAACGGACTATCGCCAGATTCAAAAACGGCTGAAAAATCCGCCACTGGCTTGCATGGACGCGATGGCAGATATGCAAGATCAACTGAACCATCTGGTTTACCCCCATTTCATCACCGAAATACCGGAGTCACAGCTCCAGCACTATCCACGCTACCTGCAAGCGATATTAAAACGCTTAGAAAAACTGGCGATAAATGTCACTAAAGATCGTTCTCTGCACCTAGAAGTTATCCCTTTTTGGTCAGATTACAAAGCGTTAGAAAAAAATAAAACCACAGAAAAAAAAGTGGGTGCTGTGATAGAGTATCGTTGGGCGATTGAAGAGTTTCGGGTTTCATTATTTGCTCAAACACTCAAAACGGCTTATCCGATATCGAGTAAACGGTTAAAGGTTTTACAGCGTGGTGCAAAACTATAAAAAAGGTCTTGTTCTTTATTGATTTGCAGGTATAATGCGCAGCTTCTTATTTATGGGTCGTTAGCTCAGTTGGTAGAGCACCGGACTTTTAATCCGATGGTCCCGAGTTCGAATCTCGGACGACCCACCATCCCTTTCCTCTGTATGCATCTGAAAAATATCCACTCTGAAGTAATGTAAACGGCTAGCAAATATAAATTTGTAGGTCGTATCGAGAATGTAGTGAAAAAAAGATCGTATTACTCTATTATTCCGGATGCTTTCGGTCGTGATAAAATAATAAATACTATAATTTAACTAAAGGTTAAAGCATGTTAATGCGCATTTGTCTTATTTTGGGTTTTGTTTTTTCCTTACTATCGCCCTCTTATGCGGGGGAATCCCCCCACGAATTTTTACTGGATAATGGGCTTAAGCTTATTGTTAAAAAAGATGTGCGAGCCCCTGTCGTCGTATCACAGGTGTGGTACAAAGTGGGTAGCAGTTACGAATATAATGGTATTACGGGTGTTTCTCATGTGCTCGAACACATGATGTTCAAGGGGACTGATCAGTATGCACCTGGTGAGTTTTCACGAATCATTGCCGCGAATGGTGGACGTGAAAATGCATTTACGGGTCGTGATTATACTGCTTACTTTCAGCAGTTGGAAAAGAGCCGCCTGGAGATTAGTTTTAAAATGGAATCGGATCGAATGCGGGGGTTGCTGTTGCCTGAAGAGGAGTTTGCTAAAGAGGTTAAGGTGGTGATGGAGGAGCGCCGTATGCGTACGGAGGATAATCCGCAAGCTCTGACGCGTGAACAATTTTATGCAACAGCCTTTACGAGCAACCCCTATCGGAACCCGATTGTCGGTTGGATGGGTGATTTGAAGTCAATGGCCGTGTCTGATTTACGTGTTTGGTATCAGCGTTGGTATGCGCCTAATAATGCAGTTGTTGTCGTTGTTGGAGATGTTGATCCACAAGCGGTATTAGCTTTAGCTAAAAAATACTTTGAGCCCCTTAAACCCAGTGAAATTATCTCAAGCAAACCACGCGTTGATGCACCTCAATTGGGTGAAAAACGTATTACAGTGAAAGCGCCCGCAAAACTTCCTTACTTGATGATGGGATATCACACCCCTGTACTGAAATTTGCGGATAAGTCGTGGGAGCCGTATGCACTTGAAGTATTGGCGGGGGTGTTGGATGGGGGAAGCAGTGCCCGTTTAACAAAAGAGTTGGTTCGAGGCAAAGAAGTTGCCGCCGCTGCGGGTGTGGGCTATAGCATGATCGGTTTACATAACGATCTTTTTTCTTTGAGCGGAACACCGACAGAGGCACATAACATCGAAACATTGGAAACTGAATTTTTGGCGCAAATTGAAGCGTTGAAGAATACTCTGGTGGATGAAAGTGAGCTTGCGCGAGTGAAAGCACAAGTGGTCGCGAGTAATGTTTATGAATTGGATTCGGTATTTTATCAGGCGATGCAGATCGGTATGCTGGAGACGATTGGGTTGGGGTGGCCGATGCTGGATGAATATGTTGACAAAGTTCGTGCCGTGACGGCTGAGCAGGTGCGGTCGGTTGCGCGTAAATATCTGCTAAAAGATCAATTGACGGTGGCCGTGCTTGAGCCTACCTCTACGGAATTGAATATAGAGCCGTCTCATCATACTGGAGGGTTAGTGCATTGATTCATCTTATTCACAAAAAAATAAAAATTAACTTGGTTTTAATTCCACAACTCCTGCTTTTAACTTTAATTTTTTCTGGTTGTAGCACCATGGTACCTGCACCCATTGCAACGGATGTTGAGCCGATTGTCACAAAAAAAATACAGCACTGGACAACAAATAATGGCGCACGAGTCTATTTCGTGCCCGCGCCAGAAATACCGATGCTGGATGTGAGTATCACATTTGATGGTGGCAGCGCGCGTGACGGTGAGCAGGCAGGGCTTGCCTTGTTGACCAACGGTTTGCTTGATGATGGTGCCGGTACTTTGAGTACCGATCAAATTGCACAGCGTTTTGAAGGTGTAGGTGCTCAGTTTGGACTGGCTGCACATCGTGATATGGCGACCTTGACGCTGCGTAGTTTGAGCGATGTAGAGCTATTGCAGCCTGCGCTATCAATGGTGGCTCATCTGCTTCATACACCCACATTTCCACAAGAAGCATTTGAACGCGAACGCAAACAGATGATGATTGCACTACGTGCGGGGGAGCAATCCCCCGCAGTACTTGCTGAAAAAGCATTTTATACCGCGATTTATGGTGACCATCCTTATGCCTCGCCCTCTTTGGGAACTCAGAAGAGTCTGGCCGCATTGACGCTGGATGATGTTCATCGGTTTCATGAAAAATATTATGTTGCACGTAATGCTGTGATTGCAATAACGGGTGATGTGGATCGTAAGGCGGCTGAAAAAATAGCTGAAAACCTGATCTCTCCACTGCCTGCGGGGGAGGCTGCTGCGCCTCTTCCTCCCGTTAAAGCGTTGACGGAGTCAGTTGAAATCAAGATTGATTACCCTTCCAGTCAAACTCATATTCTTATAGGGCAACCTGGTATGCACCGTGGTGACCCTGATTATTTTACACTGTATGTGGGTAATCACATTTTGGGTGGCAGTGGATTAACTTCTCGCATTAGTGAAGAGATTCGAGAGAAGCGCGGGCTCTCTTACAGTGCTTACAGCTATTTCAGCCCAATGCGCCGTGATGGTCCTTTTATAATTGGGTTGCAAACACAAAATAGCCAAGCGGCAGAGGCGTTGCAAGTCGCGAAAAATACGGTACGTGGTTTTGTGGCGAATGGCCCGACATCGGATGAACTTGTTGCTTCGAAGAAAAATATTATGGGTGGTTTCCCACTGCGTATTGCCAGTAACAGTAAAATTTCTGGGTATCTGGGTATGATCGGCTTTTACAATTTACCACTAGATTATCTTGATCAATTTAACCCTACTGTAAAAGGTGTCGCGCTGGATGATATTAAAAAGGCATTCAAATTACGTATTAATCCAGATAAAATGGTTACGGTGATTGTTGGCGGAAACGCACTTGAAAGTGAGTAAAGTCAGGAGTGTCAGTCGTAATCAACTTCGTATTATCGGTGGGCAGTGGCGGGGTCGGAAATTAGTATTCCCGGATGTGTATGGTTTGCGACCAACAACAGACCGTGTTCGGGAAACATTGTTTAACTGGTTAAACCCAGTGATTTGTGGCTCGCGTTGCCTGGATCTTTTTGCTGGCAGCGGTGCTTTGGGTCTGGAGGCATTATCACGAGGTGCTGCCCATGTCGTGATGGTGGATCGCCAGCCTTGTGTGATTGAACAACTTAAAAAACATGTCATACAGCTTGAGGCTCAAGGTGCATATTGTATTCAGGCGGATGGTTTGAGTTTTCTGACTGAATCTAATGAGTCGTATAATATCGTTTTTCTTGATCCTCCATTTCAGGATGATTTATTAAAGGATTGTATTCAGATGTTACAAAAAAAAAGCACCTTGGTGACAGGGGCACAGGTTTATATTGAACACGATAATAAAAAAATGTTGCCTGAAACTCCTTCAAACTGGCAGTTGAGTCGTAGCAAAAAAGCGGGTCAGGTCGGCTACCATCTTTTTAAGGTTTTGTGATAAATTGCCGATCTCATGAAAGTATCAGCAGTTTACCCCGGCACATTTGACCCCATCACAAATGGCCATAGTGATTTGATTGAACGCGCATCGGGCTTGTTTGATCGTGTTGTTGTGGCTGTTGCGGCAAATCCAGGAAAAACACCAACATTTACAGTGGATGAACGTGTGAACCTGGCACGAACCGTGTTGTCCCACTTAAAGAATGTAGAAGTATGCAGCTTTGAAACCTTACTTGTTGACTTTGTAGAGCAGAGTGGTGCACGGGTTATTTTGCGGGGGCTCAGAGCCGTTTCTGATTTTGAGTTTGAATTTCAATTGGCGGGGATGAATCGCAAGTTGTCACCAGAGATTGAAACACTTTTTTTAATGCCAGCAGAACAATATTCATATGTTTCTTCAAGTATCGTCAAGGAAGTGGCAGCATTAGGTGGTAATATTTCAGAGTTTGTGCATGAAGATGTTAACGATGCTCTGCAGCGCAAAAAACAGTTAACCCAATTAGACAGGAGAATTTAATTTATGGCATTGTTGATTACTGATGAATGCATTAATTGTGATGTGTGTGAACCAGAGTGCCCTAATGAAGCGATTTCACAAGGGGATGAGATCTATGTAATTGACCCTGCTTTGTGCACGGAGTGTATAGGTCACTATGATGAGCCTCAGTGTGTTGAAGTTTGCCCTGTCGATTGTATCCCAAAAGATCCTGATCATGTCGAGGATAAGGAAACTTTGATGGAAAAGTATAAAATTTTGACGGGTAAAGATTAAATTTTTATGAAAGCCGGGTTGTTTTTATTGTTGTTATTGGCGTTTATGCCACTGGCAGCTTCAGAGAAGCCGCCCTCAGCTGCTATTGCATCGGCACACCCACTGGCGACACAGGCAGGTTTTGAAGTTTTGAATGCTGGGGGCAATGCATTTGATGCCGCTGTAGCCATTACTGCTGCGCTTGCTGTTGTAGAGCCTTATGGTTCTGGATTAGGTGGCGGCGGTTTTTGGTTGCTACACCGTGCCAGTGATGGTTTTGAAACCATGCTTGATGGCCGTGAGCGTGCCCCACTGGCGGCTCACCGAGATATGTATCTGGACGAAAAGTCTCAGGTTATTAGAGAGCTTTCATTAAATGGGCCTCTGGCCGCCGCAATCCCTGGTGTGCCTGCCGCATTGGCACATCTGGCTGATAATTATGGTCAACTTCCTTTAAATCAAAGTTTATCTGCGGCCATTCAGTATGCTGAAGAAGGCGTTACTGTAGGTAACTCTTATCGTCGCATGGCTGGTTTTCGGTTGAATGCATTGCGAGATTCAGCGAGTGCCAGTGCGATATTTTTGCAAAATGGTAACGTGCCTGATGAATATTTGTCACAGCAAAAATCAGTATTTAAAAGAATACAGCGGGTTATTACCGAGTTTTTTCAGCAGGATGAAGAGCCATATGAACGTTTTATACTGAAACAACCCGAGCTTGCAGAAACACTACGGACGATTGCGGGTCAAGGTAAAAAAGGTTTTTATCAAGGTGAAATCGGAAAAAAATTAGTCGATGGGGTTCGGCGAGCGGGCGGTATCTGGACGCTAGAAGATTTGAAAAAGTATCAGGTGGTCGAACGTAAGCCTGTGTATGGTTATTATCATGGCACAAAAATAACCTCGGCAGCACCGCCCTCTTCAGGGGGAGTGGCTTTGATTACGATGCTGAATATTTTATCAGGTTATGATCTGAACTCACTGGAACCTGCACAGCAAAAACACCTTATTATTGAAGCAATGCGCCGTGCTTATCGTGATAGAGCACTTTATTTGGGTGACCCTGACTTTTTTGATGTGCCGTTAGAGCAGCTCATGAGTCAGCCATATGCGGCAGGTTTGCGTGCCTCGATTCATTCTGAAAAAGCCACTCCAAGTTTAATGTTGTCAGGCGGTTTAGACGAAAGCTCTGGCTTTCATACCACACATTTTTCTGTATTAGATAAAGAGGGGAACCGAGTCTCTGCAACCTTAAGTATCAACTATCCTTTTGGAGCCGCATTTGTAGTGCCTGGTACCGGTGTGCTTCTGAATGATGAAATGGATGATTTTTCTGCTAAACCTGATGTGCCAAATGCTTATGGTCTGGTGGGTGGTGAAGCCAATGCAATTGCAGCAGGTAAGCGCCCTTTATCTAGCATGACACCAACATTTCTGGAAAATAAGGATGGGATTGCAATCTTGGGTACTCCGGGTGGTAGTCGGATTATCACCATGGTGCTGCTTGCTGCGCTTGATTTTATGGAGGGAAACCATCCTGAGTCATGGGTGAAACTTAAACGCTATCACCATCAATACCTTCCGGATGAAGTTCAGTACGAAGTTGATGCACTTGATCAAAATTCACTCGAATCTTTAAAGTCGGCAGGGCATCATTTCAAGCCGCGAGATCGTACTTATGGAAATATGCAGGCCATATTGTGGGATTTAAAGAGCAACCAAGTCAAAGCCGCCAGCGATCCGCGCGGTGAAGGGTTGGCGGAAGTACGCTAGCTATTTTCTTGCTTGTCTGTTGCCTCTTTTTCAACAAGCACATACTCGTTACCGCAATAAGGACACTTTCCGGGTTTATCAGCGGTAACACCAATAAAGACACGAGGGTGCGAGTTCCAGTGAGTCATATTGTCCATTGGGCACTGTATCGGTAAATCTTTTGTAGTAATTTCATAACGATTGTTTGTCTCTTTATTCGGCATACGGCTTGATCCTTAAGTTCTTGCTTTATGGCGTTGCTAAGTATATCACTTGCATGATTTAGGTCATATACGATTCGCGCCGTTCAAAATGCAATTTTTATGAAACAAACACTGGTGTTCAGATTGAAATATTTTGGTGCGTTTAACGCAGCCTAACAAGCTCGCTCTTTATTGCGTTTCTTCGGTGTTTTTCTCAGTCTCAAACCATCGATAAACAATTCCAGCTAAAATAGCGCCGACAATAGGTGCAAGCCAAAAAAGCCATAGTTGAGATACTGCCCAGTCTCCCTGAAATATCGCAACACCAGTACTTCTCGCTGGATTAACTGATGTATTGCTAACAGGAATGCTTATAAGGTGAATAAGGGTGAGGCCGAGACCAATCGCTATAGGAGCAAAACCTTGTGGCGCACGTTTATCTGTTGCGCCTAAAATTATCATTAGAAACATAAATGTCATAACTACTTCAGTCACTAACACGGCAGTCATACTATACCCGCCAGGAGAATGCTCTCCATAGCCATTCGACGCAAAGCCAGCTGTTACATCAAAGCCAGCTTGTCCGGTAGCAATAACATATAATACCGCTGCTCCAGCAAGACCGCCTGCTATTTGAGCAATGATGTAGGGGCCGAGTTCAGTAATTGAAAACCTCCCACTTGACCAAAGGCCGATTGAAACAGCGGGGTTAAGGTGGCATCCAGATATATGGCCAATAGCATACGCCATCGTCAATACGGTAAGGCCGAAAGCGAGTGAGACTCCCAATAAGCCTATGCCTACATCTGGAAATGAAGCAGCCAAAACAGCGCTACCGCACCCACCTAGCACAAGCCAAAATGTACCAATAAATTCTGCACCTAGTTTTTTTGTTAATGGCACTATCTTATTCTCCTTTACTTATGTAATCGAACTGAAAATTGATCTTAATCTAATTGTCATTCATTAACTGCCAGTGATTCCTTCACATAGTACAGACCTCATCTGGGTGGATAACTATATTTTTCAACAGTGTATCAAAAATTATGATTTTCAGCATTTTCTTTTCCTTGCGCCTTTTAATAAGAATGATTATCATTAGCGAAAATGTTTGTTGAATTCTATTTTAGGTGAGTGACTATGCGCAATTTATTTTTAGCTATGTTGGTTTTATTCTCGGTTTTTTTAGGTAGTTATGTTCACAGCGAAGAGTTAGTGGTTTATTCAGGCCGTAGCGATAAGTTTGTAAAGCCAGTGACAAAGGCTTTCACCGAAAAAACAGGAATTAAAGTCGTTTTGTATAGTGCAAAGTCAACGGCGTTAGTGAATAAGTTACGAGTCGAAAAAGAGCGTACCTTAGCTGATCTTTTTTTAAGTAATGATGCCGGAAATTTACAGGTAGGGAGTGATTTTGGATTATTTCAGCCTGTTTCAAAACAGGTGGCTGAGGTGATTCCTGAAAATTTACGCGCGTCGGATAATAGCTGGGTTGGCTTGTCTGCACGTGCACGAGTGCTCGTGGTGAATACGAATGTTAAGGGTTTGGAGTTTGTGGATTCGGTCTTTGATCTTGCCGACCCCCGTCTCAAAAATCGCTTGGCGATCACCAATAGCACAAATGGAAGTTTTATTGCAGGTACAACAGTTTATATGGATGAGTTGGGAAAAGAAAAAGTAGCAAGCTGGCTGAAAGGTATTAAGGCGAATGCGGGTGATGGTGTGTTTAATAAGCATAGTAAAGTGGTTAAAGCGGTCGCCTCTGGGAAACGAGACGTAGGGTTGGTGAATCATTATTATATTTATCGTCATTTAGTGAAACATCCCGATGCTCCGATTCGCATTGTTATTCCTGATCAGGGTGAAAGTGACATTGGAGTTGCGTGGAATGTCGCGGGTGTTGCGATCAGTAAATTTACTGATCAGAAGGCGATGGCTGAAAAATTTGTTGAATTTCTGGTTTCCGAGGAAGGTCAGAAATTGTTTGCCGAGGTGAATATGGAGTATCCAGCGCGTATTGGTGTGCCCGCTGCGGCTGCAATACCTGCTTTAAGTCAACAGAAAATAGCAGATGTTCCTATGTCTGAACTGGGTAAACAGCGTAATGCAACGATTGATTTGATTGAAGAGGTGGGAATGTACTGAATCAATCGAAATGGTATCGTTTCTGATGAAAAGAGGTGGAGCTCAAGGGGCTCTTGTCGGGGTGATTGTTTTTATTGCGATCATCCCTTTGTTGTTTGTGCTCTATAACAGCGCGTTGTTGTCACTGGATCAGTGGCGTGGGCTTTGGAGTCAGCGCCTACCCCAATTGTTGTGGAATACATTTAGCCTTGCAATATTGGTTGCCGTGGGCTGTTTTTTGTTGGGTGTATCATCCGCATGGTTGATTGCCCGTCGCCAATTTGCGGGGCGTACGCTGGCGATTTGGCTGATGGTATTGCCATTGGCAATACCGACTTATGTGTTTGCTCACATCTATACCTCATTGCTGGAAAATGATGGCTGGCTGGGGCGTTTATGGTTGTATCTGTCAGGTGGGTCGACGGTTCCTGATCTGTATAACGTTTGGGGTGTGGCTCTTATTCTGTCATTGGCAGGATTTTCTTATGTATTTTTACTGGTTCGCAGCGCGTTGATGCATTCGAACCAGAGTCTGGAAGAGGTGGCTCGTCTTCAGGGTGCAGGTTCACGCGGGGTATTCTTTAGGGTGACATTACCCTTGTTGAGACCTGCTGTAGCTGCGAGTTTGGCATTAGTTGTACTGCATGTGTTGTCTGATTTTGGGGCTGTGAGCATGTTGCGCTACCAGACATTTACATTGAGCATTTACTTGCAAATGAGTGGGCGTTTTGATTATCAGGCCGCCGCAGGTTTGAGTTTTGTTCTGGTGTTGATGAGCGTTAGTTTCCTTGTTCTGGAACGCTTTTTTCGTCATCGCCAACGTTACTATTCGAATAGCCAAAGTCGTTTGGTTCAAGCGAGGCAAGCGAGTCGTGCTGAGCTTTTTATGATCTGGGCCTGGTTGGGGTTGATTTCACTGTTTTCATTTGTTTTGCCTCTGCTCTGGATGATGGTTTGGAGTTGGGATGCCTGGTTTCAGGGCGTGGTTGATTCAGTATTTTGGGGTTACGTATGGAATTCAATAATTATTGCACTTATTGCGGCATCGGTCGCAGTGATAATGAGTTTGCCTGTGGGTCTCTATCATGCACGTCGACAAACAGTTTTAAGCCACACTTTTTTGCAGCTTTCCAGTGTTGGCTTTGCTCTTCCAGGCCCTGTTATTGCTTTAGGAGTGATGGTTTTTGCATTAGCTTTTATGCCCTTTCTTTATGGCAGCCTGGCGCTTTTAATTTTAGCTGTCGTGATTCGTTTTTTACCTTTGGCTGTGCAAGCTCAGGAATCTGCAATGCAACAAATTACGCCATCTGTTGAACAGGCAGGGCGTATTTTAGGAGCGGGATATTGGGAAAATTTATGGCGAGTGACATTGCCAATGATTCGAGGCGGAATGGTGACCGCATGGGTTCTGGTTTTCATTGATACTTTAAAAGAGTTGCCAGCAACCTTACTGTTGCGCCCTGTGGGTTTTGATACGTTGCCGGTGCGTATCTGGATAGAGTCGAGTGAAGAGATGCTGGAGTTGGCAGCACCTGCAGCATTGATGTTGGTGGTGGCTACATTTCCAGCATTATGGATATTGATGCGCAGTGAAGTGAAAAAAAATTAAAATTTCACTTGTTTTTTGTGTGCTGAGTTTGTATCTTCCACCTCGGAAGTTGGTTGAGCAGTCGCTGTTTTAATATTATTTCGATAATAATTAAGGTGGAGGAAAGTCCGGGCTCCATAGAACAGAGTGCCAGGTAACGCCTGGGCGGTGTGAGCCGACGGAAAGTGCAGCAGAAAAAATACCGCCGATGATCCATGTTTTATGGAAACAGGTAAGGTTGAAATGGTGCGGTAAGAGCGCACCGCGCCGGTGGTAACATTCGGTGGCAAGGTAAACCCCACTCGGAGCAAGACCAAATAGGGGGACTATGGTGTGGTTCGCACTGTCCTCGGGTAGGTTGCTTGAGGTGCATGGTGACATGTTTCCCAGATGAATGACTGTTTTTAACAGAACCCGGCTTATAGACCAACTTCCACCAAATTCAAAAAAACACTCATCACCAATAAAGCTGGTCATGCAGCTTTTGAGCTCACTATGCACGCCGATATCTTGTGTTTTTTTTGCGTCCAACTGCTTTTTCTAGTTCAACCTAAAGCCGACCTGCTGTGGTGATAGCAAAACTCAGCCATTGTTTACTATTCACTGTAAATAGTTGTTGTCCTCCTCCCAGCTTCAATAGTATCTGAACGTTTTGTTTTATCTTTAGCATTACTTTTGTGAAAAACAAGTTGTTGTGTAACGAAATGTTCACACTATTTTGTTGGTGTTTATTGAATACTTTGTTGAATTTTAAAGAAATATTATAATTTCTGTGATTGGGCCTGCATTATGCATTGGTATTTCAAGTGTACGAATGAGTGCAAACAGTAGTTCCTCGCTATGCTGTTTTAAACAGTGTAGCGGTTTGAGTTTTCAATCCGGAGGAGGGGTCGATATGACCGATAGGGTGATTCAAAAGCAGCGTTCCAAGCTGCTCTATTTTATAACGGTGGCAGTGGGGTTAGGGGTTGCTTTGAGTGTGAGTGCTGCAAGCGTACCTGATATAGGCCCACTACCGAAGGTAAAAATTGATAAAGCAAAGGCGGAGCTGGGTAAACGACTATTTTTTGACAAACGGCTTTCAGGGGATGCAGCAATCTCTTGTGCCACATGCCATGATCCCAAGCATGGTTTTTCTCATCCAGATGCGCTTTCTCCTGGATATCCCGGCAATAAACATTTCCGTAATTCGCCGACTATGATCAATACAGTTCATAAAACAGTATGGAATCATGATGGCCGTATCGGTACCAATCTTAATGATGTGACTCGTGGAATGATCACCGAAGATTATATTATGAATATGGATATGCGCATCATGCAGGAGCGGCTCAAGCAGGACCCCGTTTATGTGAAGATGTTTAAAGATGCGGGATATGGTGAACCATCCAATGGTTCTACTCGCAAAGCCATTCCTGAATATCTGAAAACACTCACTTCTCGCAATGCTCCTTTTGATAGTGGAAAGATGTCGTCATCAGCTAAAAAAGGGATGAAGCTGTTTAAAGGCAAGGCGGGCTGTATACAGTGCCATAACGGAGCCAACTTTACTGATAACAAGGGTCATAACACAGGCGTACCAGAAAATTATGATGTGTTTATGGATACAGGCCGTCATCAGGCATTCATTGCTTATGCCAGTTTTATGGGTGTATCGAACTATATGAACCTGAAGCGTGACCCTGGAGCTTATGTGCAGACACATACGGCAGATGGTTCTGATATGGGTAAATTCATCACACCAACATTGCGTGAGCTGAAACATACCCCACCTTACATGCACAATGGCATGATCAAAACTCTGAAAGAGGTGGTGGCGTTCTATAACGGTGGTGGTGGCCCAGATAGTCATAAAGATCTGTTAGTCAAGCCGCTTGGTCTTTCCAGTAAAGAGCAAGGTGATCTGGTGGCGTTTCTTGAATCTCTGTCGGGTGATGCACTCATGGGAAGCGAATTCGTATGGGCTACAGCCTATCCGAAGGAGTACGAAGTGATCGCCGATTGGAACAACGTTCGTAATTAATTGAGGAGGCAGAGATGAATACAATCACAATTCGTATCAAACTGCTGGTGATGAGTATGGCTGTCGGGCTGCTCTGTGCGAGCCCCGCTATGGCGGCCAAGCCATCACTTGCATCACTGGATGCTGATCCACCGATTCCAGCGGATAACCCGATGTCAGACGCTAAAGTTGAACTGGGTAAACTACTCTTTTTTGATCCACGCCTGGGAGGCGATGCATCAATAAGTTGTGCAACCTGTCATGTACCTAATCAAGGCTGGTCATGGGCGGAGGATATCTCGCGTGGTTATCCCGGCACGGTGCATTGGCGTAACAATCAAACCATCATCAATGCCGCTTATTACGGCAAGCTCTTCTGGGCTGGTTCTGTGCCTTCGTTGGAAGCACAGGCTTCGTCAGCCGCTCGCGGGGGAGTTGCGGGTAACGGTGAGCGTGATTTGATGGAGGCGCGCTTAAGATTGATTCCAGATTACGTTAAACGTTTTAATGCAGTCTTTGGTCAACCTTGGCCTACCATCAAAAACGCATGGCGTGCTATTTCCGCTTTTGAACGGACGCTGATTCAAAAAGATACACCTCTGGATCAATATTTGCGAGGTGATAAAACAGCGCTGAGCGAAGAGCAGGTGCGTGGCAAAAAAATATTTGAAGGCAAGGCAGGCTGTGTGCAGTGTCACAACGGTCCGTTGGCGACAGATGAAAAGTACTATAACATCGGTATGCCACCCAGCCCTCGCTGGCAGGAAGATGGTCTGGCTCAGATCACTTACCGTTTTGAACTCTACGCCAAAGGTGCCTCTGAGGAGCTCTACCGTACATCGAAAGATGATCCTGGCCTCTATTTTCGTAATAAAAATAAGTGGTCTTTAGGGAAGTTCCGTACGCCTTCGTTGCGTTACACAGCGTACACAGCGCCTTATGGACATAACGGCCAGCTTTTTACCATGGAAGAGATGATAGATTTTTATGACCGTGGAGGCTTTACCGAAGATGGTCGTACGACTTCTTATAAAACCAAAAGCCCACTGATCAAAAAGTTAGGTCTGACGGATGAGGAGAAAGAAGACCTTGTTGCTTTTATAGAGGCGTTCTCGGGTGATGAAATTCACATGGCAAATCCAAAATTGCCTGATTATGCACCGCTGTTCACACTGGCGGAACTTAAGGGGGTTAAAAAATGACCACAGCAATTGAAAGAGAAGAGCGATCTGCAGAAGCCCATGGTAACTGTATGGTCAATCGCCGCGATTTCCTGCTCTATTCGGGTGCGGGTATTACTGCGGCCAGTACGGTGACGCTGTTTCCTGGCACTGCTTTTGCGAGAGATGCTCAGGTCGCTAAGTATCCCCGCAAGTTGATCGGGAAATTGAGCAAGCTGCGTGACAACAAGCCGGTGAACTTTAACTACCCCGATAAATTGCCCAACTCTGATGCCATGCTGGTGAAGATGGGAGGAGTGGAGGCCGGTGGTGGCATTGGTAAGAAGCGCGATATCGTCGCCTTTAACTATTTATGCACACACCAAGGCGGCCCGATGCAGGGGAGTTATCGCGCGGTGGATAACCATCGTGTTTTAGGGCAATGCCCTCTGCACTTGTCAACCTACGATCTGACACGCCACGGCATTGTCATATCGGGGCAGGCATTTCAAAGCCTGCCGCAGGTACTACTGGAGCTTGACGGAGATAGTATATACGCCGTCGGCATGATAGGGCTGATCTTTGGCCGTCACAAAAACTTGATACAATCATAAGGAGGGGGACAACATGGCAACTGAATATTACATCCCCGGGGATAGCACCCCGCTTCCACCTAAAAACGCAGACGTTCTAACGACAGCGTGCGACTACTGTATCGTCGCTTGTGGTTACAAGGTCTATCGCTGGCCATTGGGCAGCGGTGATGGCGGTCCCAAAGCGTCACAAAATGCTTTTGGTATCGATTTTCCCAGTGCAGCGCTTCAAGAGTGGGTGGCGCCGACGCAGCATAATGTGGTGATGCACAAAAACAAACCACACAATGTTGTGGTTCTTCCTGACCGGCAAACTAAAGCAGTTAACTTATTGGGTGATGCCAGCATTCGTGGGGGTTGTATTGCACAAAAATGCTATAACCCTGACAGTCCGACACGAGATCGTTTGAAAACACCGCTGATGCGTATCTTTGGCATCTTGCAGCCAGTATCGTGGGATTTTGCGTTGGAAGTGGCAGCGGAGGTGGCTAAGCATGTGGTGAAAGAGCATGGCGCGAACGCCTATTCCATTAAAACTTACTCTTACCAATACATGGAAAATACCTACGCAATTACCAAGTTTGGCGGCAAGGATATCAATACAGCGGCTTTTACCTGGCATGATACTCCGGCACGAGTGACCTCTACGCCCGGTTATCGTGATGCTGGCTTTGATAATTTCGGTCCTTCTTATGAAGATTGGGGTGCAGCTGATACGTTGGTGATATGTGGTACTGACCCTTATGAGACAAAAACCATTATCTATACTCAGTACATCAAACCAGGGATTGATCGTGGTATGAAGACGGTCTGGCTCAATCCACGCGAGACCGCAGGGCTGACTTATGCGCTGAAAACTGGCAAAGGCATACATCTGGACGTGATACCAGGCACTGATCTTCTGGTGGTGGGCGCAATTACGCGCATCATTCTGGAGAATGGCTGGGAAGATAAAAAGTGGCTTAAAAAGTGGGTCAACAACAAGTGGGAGTCGAACTCAGGTTTTGGTCAAGGTACTCGTAATACGCCGTGGCAATGGCGTACTACTTGGGGAAAATTCCAGACCAATGGCTTTGAAGATTACAAAAAATGGTTGCTCTCTCAGGACGATTACAAGCTCAGTAATGCAGCCAAAATCTCGGGCGTTGATGCTAAAAAAATCAAGTTGGCAGCGGAGTGGATTGCTAAACCGAAAGCCGATGGCAGCCGGATTAAAGCCTCTTTTGGTATCGAAAAAGGCTTCTACTGGTCTAATAATACGGGCAATACCAACGCCATCGCTTCACTGGCTACCAGTTGTGGTGCAGGGGGGCGACCAGGGCAGGTGGTGGGTCGTTTTGGTGGCCATCAACGTGGTGGACAAAGTGGTGCGGCGCATCCACGCAATAAATCTCCAGAGAAAGTCCCAGGTCGTCGTAGAAGGGCGCTTGATACTGATCGCTGGTTACGTGCGGGTCATGTCCGTATGGCGCATGTTATTGGTACCACCTGGATTCAATCAATGCTGGGATCTGGACGTTTTGCACAGACTTTTGAAGAGTTGACGCTGAATAATCCTAATCAGGTGCGTTCGTGGGATAAGCAGGAAATTATCGATACGCTCAAGAAACGTGCCGACTCAGGCGGCATGGTGGTGATTGATCAGGATATCTATCTACGTTATCCGATTGGGGGGCGCTATTCCGATATTATCTTTCCAGCCTCGACATGGGGTGAAGAGGATTTTACTCGGGCTAATGGCGAGCGTCGTTTGCGTCTCTACAGTAAGTTTTACGATGCTCCGGGTGAGGCTAAACCTGATTGGTGGATTATCGCCCAGCTTGCTAAGCGTATGGGTTTTGAAGGTTACGACTGGAAAAACTCTAACGATGTTGCTGAAGAGATGTCACGTTTCAGCCGTAAGGGGCGTAAAGCATTCCATATGGTGAAAGTGGCCGCGCATAAAGAAGGCAAAACACTTCATGAAAAAATGCGTGAACTGGGAACCGATGGTATTCAGGGGCCGACTTTCTATAATTACGATAACGGCACGCTGCATGGCACCAAACGTCTGCATGACACCACGTTAACGCAGGCGGATATGGATAAAAAATGGGGCAAAGATGGTCCTACAGGGGCTAACTTTCACAGTAAAAAATACACCCATTTTAATTCTCAAACCGGTAAAGTGAATATCCAGAAACATCCATGGGATCTTTTTTCAGACCTCTGGAATTGGCTCAATCCTAAGGATGATGAGCTGTGGCATACCAATGGCCGTATGAATGAAATCTGGCAATCAGGTTTCGATGATACAGAGCGACGTGCCTATATTGCACAACGCTTTCCATGGGATGCTCAATTTTTGGAAATACATCCAGAAGATGCCAAGAAACGCGGTATTGAATCCGGTGATATGGTGATGGCATGGAATGATCGAGTTCCCATTTTTAAAGATACCATTCTCGGTGTGGGCGGTAATGACTTCCAGTTCTCTGAACTGATGAAAAATGGTCATATCGAAATTTCCAAGGGTGCGTTTACAGCTGTTGCTGTAATCACCCCCGCCATCAAAAAAGGGGTGCTCTACAGTAACTTTCTCAATGTGGCACAATCATCTAACGCAGTTCAAGCGCGTGTGATTGATAATATCACGGGTAACTACAACTACAAGATGGGTATTGCTCGGGTGAAGAAAATTGGTGAGTCCAAATATAAACGGACTTTCCGTTCAATGTCTTTTGCACCACGCAATATCGCTTAAGGAGGCGATCATCTAAAATATCAGGGTACACAGCCGTTGGCCGTGTATCCTTTTTTGGTTTTAACTTGGGAGATAAAGTAATGGGTTTTAGTGGAATCAGTATCTGGCAGCTTTTGATCATACTGGCCATTGTCGCACTTATTTTTGGAACCAAAAAACTGCGAGGTATGGGTAACGATATGGGCGGTTTTTTAAATGGATTTAAGAAAGCGATGAGCGATGAAAAGGGTGATCGCAAAAGTGAAGAAGGGTCTGACGAACGGCCAGTGTTAAAAAGTGACAAAGCTCAGGTTTAATTCAATCGGAGATTATTCATGTTCGATATCGGTTTTTGGGAAATACTGTTAATTGGAATAGTGGCGCTGTTAGTGGTTGGGCCTGATCAGTTTCCGTCGCTGGTGCGTAACGTTATGGAATGGGTGCGTAAAGGAAGGCAGATGGTTCAGTCCGCCAAAGATAGTGTGAATGAAGAGCTGGAGCGAGTGGACAGCCTGAAAAATAGTATGGCAAAAGAAGCAGATCTCGCTGAACTGCACCG
>VAPF01038887.1_pt1 | contig 21706 bp, 16 predicted proteins | sample 3393931 | NCBI WGS metagenome assembly VAPF01 (sample SAMN08290437, study PRJNA428436) | hydrothermal vent metagenome | isolation source: Deep-sea hydrothermal vent chimney | place: Atlantic Ocean: South-mid Altantic Ridge | depth 2773 m m | reverse complement strand
TCAAACATTCTCCTGCCGACAAACCAGGTGTTCCGAATCCGCCTGCAGGGGAATTATAATCTCAATATTCAAGCCATTCTCTGCCCTTAAACTCAATTCACCGCCCAAATCATGGCAGCGGGCCCGCATGCTCAATATTCCCCGGCCATGTCTGTTGCGCTCAATGTCACCGGCCTTGGCCCTGCCATCATCGGTCAGGTTAAGACGCAGGGTCTCACCATCTATAATAACAGCAAGTTGTACCTTGCCAGCCCTGGCATGTTTAATAATGTTAGTCAGGCCTTCCCTGATAATCTTAAACATGTTCATAGTCAAGAGAGACGAAGGGCGGCAGGCCTTGGGATTTAAGACATTATGCATCTCAAAGTTTATGCCATGCGCTTCCATGGTCTTAAAACAATATTGCCTTAAATCAGCCAGCCAGCTTGGCCAGTTGATCTCGCGGCCGTCCAGGCTGTCCATGTAATTACGTATTTCCAGCATGCTGTCCTGGCAGATATCGGCAATATTCTCTAAAACTCTGCGCTGCTCCTCATCTGTTGTCCGGGCAGCATTCATTTCGGCTAACAGTTTAATATTAGTTAGATTACCGCCAATACCATCATGGAGATCATTCACCAGATGCTTTTTAACCTTCTCGTGGCGCTTCCGTTCACTAATGTCACGGATAATAACTACCTCATGCTGATGGCCTTTAATCGTCAGATTGGCGGCAGAAAACTCAATGGGTATCTTTGTTCCCTGAGCGTTTACAGCCATAAGCTCAAAGGCCCGGCCGGAATCATTCAGGCGCTGGATATGGGCTCTCAGAGCCGTTCCTCGCTCCTCACCGTCATTATTGGGTGACATTATGGTCTTGAAAATATTAGCTCCCATTACCGCCTTGCTGTTGAAACCAAATATTTTTTCCGCCGCGGGATTCCAGTAGGAGATATTATCGTCCTGATCAATAAGAATAATGGCGTCATTGGCGGTACTGGTAATAGCGGCGTGCAGCTTTTCCCGTTCCTCCAATTCCTGTCTGTAATTAATGATTGATTTCTGCATCCGGGCAAAACCATCGGCAGTCTCTTGAATTTCCTGGAAGATGGAGTTCGTCTTGATGGTGGGGGCCATATCATTCTTCTCAATGGCCCTGGCCGCTTCCTGGAGGGCAACCACTGGCCGGGTAATGGCCCTGGCAAAAGCCATGGCCAGCAGAGAGGCAATACCAGAGAGCAGAACCGTATAGATAATATTCAATTTTCGGCTGTGTTTTATCTCGCCGAGATAATCATCATCGGGAATATATACCCCGATAATCCAGGGCAATTTTTTATCGGCAAAAGGAGTGAACATTGCCGTATAGCGTTTACCTTTGCAGAGAAAAGAGGTGAAGAGCGGCTTCAGCAGCTGCATATTACCATCCTTATCGTAATGCCATTTCACTGAGGCAAAGGCCTTGGTAATCACCGGATTGTCAAGCTCAGCAATACTGGCTAAATGAGTGGTTCCTGAGGGGCCGGTATGAACAATCAAACGTTTGATATCATGATAGGCAATGACATCGCCATTACGGTTAAGCATAAATGCCTCGCCGGATTTACCAACCCGCAATTTACCGATGAAGGTAGAAAGCTCGGCAATGTCAATATCCACCCCAACCACCCCCTGCAGATGCCCTTGGGCATTATAGGAAGGGCCGGCTATGGTAATTCCAGGCCGCTGGGAGGTGAAAAAGATGTAAGGATCTGTCCAGACGATATGATTGTCGCGAATGGCCTTCCGATACCAGGGACGCTGGCGCGGGTCATAGGTGTCACTTGGATCGTTCTCCCTGGCAAGTATCTTATAGTTACTGTCCCGCCAGGTTAGTTGACAGGTTCTGCCCTTGGGGCCATGTTTAATAATCTTGGTGCGAAAACCATTTTTAATTCTGGAATTATCACGATTGACATAGAAAAAGTCCCCATCAGGCGTCCCGAAATAGATCCCGGCCAAATGAGGATAGGTGGCCAGTTGATCGAAGAAATAATGTTCCAGGGCCCCGAAACCAACCGCGCTCTCATGAGTTACCACCCGGGAGCTTAGCAGCAATTTAGTAAGATTGGCGGCGCTTCTGGCCTTGTAGAGATGATTATAAGACTGTTCCATGGTCAGGTCAGAGATATTAGCCATAATATCCCGTGAATGGCGCAGGAGGATGTGCTGTGAATTAAAATAGGAGGAGGGGATAATAATAAGGTTAGCTCCCCATACCAGGAGAATTGAGCCAATGATAGTCGCCCAGCGCATGGAAATTTTCATCATTCCCCCCAAAAAAGAATATTAGAAACACAACCTGGGTATAGATACCCATAAATACCCCAGCCGGGGTATTTATTAATTACTATGTTCTGTGGTACATGTAAAATATACTTATAGATAAGGTAACTGCTTAGCGTTTAGGGCAATTTACAGTCACACCTAAATAGTTACTAAATAAGTTAAATTTGCGCCCAGCCGGGTGTTCACGGAGTGCTGACAATTAATTAATGATTGGGGCCATGCATAGTCAAACTGATAATAACCGCCAATGTTCACAGCCGCTGCCGATTTCCTTTGCCCGCAAACAAATGGGGAGCGGCCCTGTCAGGCCGGCCTGTTTAACCAAATACGGCTATGGCTATTATCTGTTTTGGGGTAGCTCCATGGAGCAGGCCTTCAATAAAATGGTCGATTTTTGGGAAAAAAGACAACTCGGCAGTAATGAGTCATTAATTCTTGAGATGCGGAACCTGGATCAATATCTCGTCGAGAACGGTTTTGTCCCCCCTGACAAAGAAGAAGAATCTCAGCGGCTGGCTGGAATAATAAACCAGTTTAATAATAATCAATTACCCTGCAGTCACTAAAGAGGGAACGGTATAAAATTACCCCTCGGTTTTATAGCCCTTTTCCCGCAGATAATTCTCAATATCAAGCGGCGAAAACCCAATTTTTTCTGCCACCCGGTGGGCGTGGCTGTCTCGGGATATTCCCGGAACCATTCTATAGGTAGGTCTATCATTCTTAAAGTCTGCATGCAGGTACTGCCCCTGGCCCTGTTCACAGAATCTATCCACCAACTCGTGGCTGTGGGTTACCAGCATAGTATTATTACCAATGGCAAGAAAGCCGTTCATAATATCCACCGACAGGGTTATCTTCTCATTGGTGGTGGTACCTTCAGCTATTTCATCTAAAATGGCGAGACTGCGGGGAGTTACCGAATAAAATATATCCCTTGTTACCTTCAACTCGGTACCAAAACGGCCTTCATTGTCGGCAAGACTGTCAAAGGAGGGGGCCTGGTAGGTTATATGATCGGCCATATTAATCATGGCGGCGCTGGCCACTATGGGCGCTCCAATCTGGGCCAGAAGCTGATTTTGGACGATGGTCTTGCAATAGGTGGTTTTACCGCCGCTGTTCGGGCCGGTGATAAAGGTCATCCGAGCCTTGGTCAGGTTCACGTCGTTGGCCACAAAGTTTGGATCATCCTTGGCACTTATGGGATTACGCAGACCGCGGGCCACAAAGAAATGACTGCTCTCGTTGGTAATCTCCGGGATGGTCGTTGGGTGCGGCATATTTTCCGCGAACCGGACAAAAGACAATAACTCGTCAATGGCCGCCACGGCCTCAAGAGCAGAGCCGAAACGATTGGATTCCAGAAGCATCTCGCGTACTGGTAGAATAGCAGTTTCATAATCTATGATAGGTTTAATCAGGAGGCCGTAAAGACCACCACCCGCTGTCATCATTGTGAAGAGCAGGCAGAGAACTAAGGCCTTGGGGGGACTCATAAATGGAATGAGCCAGCCAGCCAGAAAAAAGAGAGCGGCAAGGCCTGGCCCCCAGAAACCAAGCCCCAGGCGGGTAGGGTAAAAGCGTAAGCCTGGATTGAAAATGGTCTTGTCACTCCTGGCTTTAAGACCGCTCAAGGTGCGATAAACCGGGCCTTCCACCAGCTCTCTGGTAATAGAACGGCTGAAACTCTTAATGGTCTTGACCATGGAATCCAGATAAACCGTCTCCGGCTGAGGGATCTTCTTGACCAGAGTCATCATCTTCTTAATAGCCCGCATGGCTTTCTTGTAATCGCCGTAAGCCGTCATGGGGTGAATGTGGGCATTAAGAAATGTAAATATATCTGCCTCTCCCTCATGGAAGCCGACAAGAAATTCCTTAATCGCCTTCTGCAAATTGACATTGGCTGCCAACTCACAGAAGGCATCCTGTTTGGCGTACACCAGCTCAATTGATTCCGGGGGATTAATGAGAGAATGGCAGAGATGAGCGGCTCCGACAAAGGTCTTAGTATAATCTAAGGACTTAAAAAGTTTGTGAATCTCAATGGTTTGCAGGGTACGTTTATCTATTACGGTTTCAGGCAGAAGTTCAAGCATTTTTTCGCTGCTGACTTCATTGCCCTCTAACCGTTCATTTATAACTTCATTTCTAAAATTGAGCTCAATAATGAGCTTTTCACTATCAACCTTTTCCATACATCTCCAGACAAAAAAGTAAAAAGCGCCCCATTGACAAGGCGCCGCTTAATAGGCAAAGTATAACGCCGTATATATTCCATAAGAAAACAATAATAGCAAGGAGCATCTACACCGCCAGCCGCTATTTACAGCGGGCTGCCGGAATAGGCGGGCCAAAATCCACCCCGCAGTCCGCAAGATAAAACATCGCCGGATAATCGTTTATTTTTAGCTTGTACCCAACTGATATTTTGTGATACAAAAATATAATTACACAACAACTTTTTTATGACAATCCAAAAAGTACAGCTGAGCAGTTATGCTGGAATAGTAATTTCAACTTTCAACATTATGGTGAAGAATAATGAGCAGCAAAGATGAAGCAAAAATTTTAATTATTGATGAATCAACAGTGGAGGCCTCCTCCCTTATTGTACTTCTCAGCTCTTTAAGCCGCAATATCAGCACCTTCATGGATTATGAGCAAGGTCATGATGCCATCCGCCAGGCCTTAGATAACGGCAGACCCTTCGATTTGCTGTTCATCGTCTTTCCACCGCCTAACGCCGATGAAGAAAAGAATAAGCTGGCCATCAAAACCATGGCGCTGGCCTTACACAACGGCTCGGCCGAACATACTATTATTTTGGGCGGTGGTAAAATGCCGCCCAAATATGCCAAAAACAAAAGCGAGGATCATCTGCTGTCCAAGCCTATCACCCACCAACGGCTTGCGGAAGTACTGCACCCTCTGGGCTACGAACTGCCGCGGCTGAATTGTTGGGAATACATGCACTGCGGCCGGGAGCCCAATGGCCGCCGCGTTGGCAGCCAGGGGGTATGTCAGGCCGCGCTGGAGCATGCCGCCTCAGATATGCACGGCGGCAAAAATGGCGGCCGGGTATGCTGGGCCGTCAGCGGTACTCTCTGCGGCGGCTGTGTGCAGGGCTCTTTTGCCTGTAAGATAAAAGACTGTATGCAATGCGATTTTTACCATCTTGTGCAAAAGGAAGAGGATGAGGTCTTTGAGAGCATTGATTCCATCCTTAACCGTCTGCGCCATAAACGGGAGCAGTTAAAGGATTAGCTCCATTCAATAATTGCATTTACCCTTCTGGTCAGGTAACATGAGGGGCCACGAACAGACTACGAACTGATGAGCTTGGTTCTTTCCATTTAATCACCGCCAATATACTATATAATGATAACCCTGCTTGACTATGGTGCCGGTAATGTTAGAAGCGTCCGTAACGCCATTAAAAAATTAGGTTTTGAGATTAAAGATGCGACCTCGGCCAAGGATATTAACCAGGCTGAAAAGTTAATTTTCCCCGGAGTGGGGAGTTTTGGCAGTGCCATGACCCGTCTCCGGGAATTAGGTTACATAGATGCCCTGCGGGACTATCTATTGGCCGATCGCCACTTTCTCGGCATCTGCCTCGGACTCCATACCCTTTTTTCCGGTAGTGAGGAGTCTCCCGGTATCGAGGGGCTGGGTATTATCCCCGGTGCTGTGGGCCGTTTTGATCTATGTCTTGCCCCGCTTGCCATTCCCCATATTGGCTGGAACGGTATTCAACGCCGCAAAGATTCGGCCATTTTTGATAATTACGACAGCGAAAAGCTTTATTTTGTCCACTCCTATCGGGCCATGGAGACTGAGGCCAATCGCGACTGGATTCTCACTACAACCACTTATGGCGAGGAATTTATCAGCTCCGTAAACCGGGGCAATGTCTGTGCCACTCAATTCCACCCCGAAAAAAGCGGGGCCGCCGGACTCAAAATTCTCCAGAACTTTCTAACTACAGATAAAGTACTTGAGTTGAACAGCAAACCAGCGGGTGCTGACAGCGAGACCAGGCTGGCCAAACGAATTATCGCCTGCCTTGATGTCCGTAGTAATGACAACGGTGACCTGATTGTCACCAAGGGCGACCAGTACGATGTCCGGGATGAGGGTGAGGTGAGAAATCTTGGTAAACCCGTGGAACTGGCCAGCCGTTATTTTAATGAGGGGGCCGATGAAATAACCTTTCTGAACATCACCGGTTTTCGGGATTTCCCCCTGAAAGACCAACCTATGTTAGAGGTATTAAAACGCACCTCGGAACAAGTCTTCGTGCCGTTGACCATCGGCGGCGGTATCCGCAACTTTACCGACTCCCAGGGCCGCGATTACTCGGCCCTCGATGTGGCTTCAGAATATTTTCGTTCCGGGGCCGACAAAATATCCATTGGTAGTGATGCCGTGTATACGGTGGAAAATTACCTCCGCCTGGGTCGCCATGATAACGCTATCAGCCAGATTTCAGCGCGTTATGGTAGCCAGGCGGTGGTCATCTCCGTTGATCCGAGACGAATATATGTCAAAAATGAGATGGAGGCGGTGGGGCACCACGTTATAAAAACCACTATGTCCGGCCCCAATGGCGAGGAATACTGCTGGTATCAATGCACGGTGAAGGGCGGCCGTGAGGGGCGTGACCTGGATGCCCTGACTCTGGCCCAGATCTGCGAAAAGCTGGGAGCTGGCGAGATATTACTGAATTGTATCGACCGGGACGGCACTAATATGGGGTTTGACCTGGAGCTTATTAACCTGGTACGTGATAATGTCGGTATCCCGGTTATCGCCTCCAGCGGGGCGGGCTGTCCGGCCCATTTTGCCGAGGTCTTTGCCAACACCAGGGCCGAGGCCGCCCTGGCCGCTGGCATATTCCATCGCCGGGAGGTGCCGATTGGCGAGGTTAAAGAGTATCTGGCCAAGACCGGGGTGGAGATCAGAAAGCGCTAAAGGTCTCTTACTGCGCTTCAAGATGGATTACCACATCCACCACCTGCAGATCGGAGTTTATGATGCGATTCTTAACCGTTTTGCCTATTTCATGGCCGTGGCGGACGGTGATGTCGCCATCCACCACCATATGAAGGTCGACATAGAGTCTGGCCCCTGACAAACGGGCCCGCAGGCGGTGAATATTGCGTACCTCTGGCGTTTGTATGGCTATTTCTTTGATTTGCCTGCAAATCTCATCATCGGCGCTGGTATCAACCAACTCCTTTAAGCCCGGCAGCATAATTTTGTGGGCGGCCTGCAAAATAAACAGGGCGACCACAACCGCCCCCAGCCGATCCAGAAAGGCCATCCCCGGCAGCACAATACTAGCGACTATAGAAACCAAAGCTGGAATAGAACTCATGGCGTCACTGCGATGATGCCAGGCATTTGCTATCACCGCGCCGCTGTGACATTTCTCTCCCGCCTGTTTTGTCCAGCGGTAAAGTGCCTCCTTGATCAGCACCGAGAGCGCTGCAACTCCGGCGGTGATTGTATTCGGCCGAATGTGCCGACCGCCATGCATGGTCAAAAAGGCCTGGCGGATAATCCCCACCGCAGCCAGTATCAGCATCAACCCGACAAAAAGGGTAATAATAGTCTCAATGCGGCGATGGCCGTAAGGATGATCCGCATCCGCCGGTTTAGACCAGAAATAAGAACCAATAATGATTGCCAGGTCAGAGATGGTGTCCGACAGACTGTGAATAGCGTCCGCCACCAGAGCCTGACTATGCCCCGCTATCCCGGCCCAGAATTTCACCGTCGTCAACAGGATATTAACTATCAGGCCGACAAAAGTCACAAAACGAATATAACGGGAAGTATTATGTTTTTGCGCTTTCAAAGTTTGAGACATAGTGGATTTTACTTTCCTGATCGGATAATTATTTTATATCGCCAGGGTTTTGATAGAGTTGATTCTTAACTATATAGTCAGCCACCGCCGCTGGGGTCAGAGCGCTGATATCCCGCCCCGCAGCAGCTTCCCTTCTAAGCATGGAAGAAGAAACAGCATGGGCCGCCATGGCAGGCACATATATTTTCCCTGCCAGACCCTGTGCCTGCCAGCTTTTCCCATCATCCATCGTGCTGAAGGCCGGAAAGAAATCAGTAATATACTTATCCGCCGGGATTAGACAGCCGGGACGGCTCAAGACCACGAGATGAGCCTCAGCAGGGATGAATGCGTACTCTTTCCAGGTATGAATATCGGCAAAGGCGTCAAGACCGATAATAAAATAAAGTTGCGGCCCGCCGCTCTGCCGCAAATCTCGTAGGGTATCAACGGTAAACGAGGGGCCGGGGCGTTCTACCTCCAGGGCGCAGATGGAGAGACCCGGCAGCCCGGCAACAGCTGATTCCAGCATGGCCAGCCGCCTCCTGAAGGAGGTAATGGGGCTGCCGCCCTTATGGGGCGGCCGAGCGGCGGGTAACAGAAAAACCTCATTTAAAGCGAAGTGCTCTCTCACCCCCAAAGCGGCAGCTAAATGACCATTATGTACCGGATCAAAGGTACCGCCCAAAATGCCAATCTTTTTTCTTCTGCCCATTACCCTGATCCAAGGCGGCCTGATGTCTGATTAGCAATCACTCCCTGATCTGGCCGCTGCCGTAGACAATGAATTTCTTTGTGGTTAATTCCTTCAAGCCCATGGGGCCGTAGGCATGTAGTTTGGTGGTGCTGATGCCAATCTCGGCCCCGAGGCCGTATTGGCCGCCATCGGCGAATCTGGTGGAGGCATTAATCATCACCGAAGAAGAATCTACCTCCCGGATAAAGCGCTGGGCGTTGGCGTAGCTTTCAGTGACAATGGTCTCTGTGTGCTGAGAGCCATGGGCGGCGATATGATCCATGGCCTCATCAATGTCAGCCACCACCTTCACGGCCAGAATCAACTCCAGATACTCTCGATCCCAGTCTGTATCATCGGCGGCCTGAGTCTCGGGCCAAAGGGCCATAGTCTCAGAACAACCCCGCAGAGTCACTCCGGCTTCGGCAAGACGTTTGCCGACAAAGGGCAGAAAAATGGGGGCCACCTCTCTATGCACCAGCATGGTTTCCAGAGCGTTACAGACTCCCGGCCGCTGGGCCTTGCTGTTGAGGATGATCGCTGCGGCCATCTCAAAATCAGCATTATAATCTACAAAGGCGTGACAGACCCCCTTATAATGTTTCAGCACTGGAATTCTGGAATTCTCGGCCACAAAACGGATAAGCCCCTCACCGCCGCGGGGAATAATTAAATCTATACAGGCCTCCTGAGTTAACAGGGCGTTAACCGCCTGCCGGTCGGTGGTGGGAATTACCTGAATAATGGCGGCCGGAGCCCCCTCGGCGGCCAGGGCGTCCTGTAAAATCTTAGCGAGAGCCAGATTGGAATGAATAGCCTCGGAACCGCCGCGCAGGATAACGGCGTTTCCGGCCTTCAGGCAGAGAGCGGCGGCATCAATGGTGACATTGGGCCGTGACTCATAGATCATGGCGATGACCCCCAGGGGAATCCGCATGCGGCCCACCATAATGCCGCTGGGCTGTTTATTCATCTCGCTGATCTCGCCCACTGGATCAATCAGGGCCGCCACTTCACGCAGGCCGTCAATCATGGAATCAATGACCCGGTCTGACAAGGTCAGGCGGTCAATCATGGCGGCGGAAAGCCCCTTTTCCCGGCCAGCGGTTAGATCTTTTTCGTTTTCCTGCTGGATAATCTTGATCTGGCGGCGCAATTCATCGGCCACCCGGATCAAAACCCGGTTCTTAACCTCAGTTGGCATGGAGGCTGCTGCCCTGGCTGCCTGCTTGGCTTCTCGGGCCATTTGGCTGATGGTTTCCTCTATGGACATAATAAATATCCCCCCTTCTTTGACTGTTTTCCGCTATAACAGCACCAAATTATCACGATGAATAATCTCTTCGCTGTCAACAAAGCCTAATATTTCCTTAATTTCTTTACTCTGCCGTCCCTGAATCTTCTTAATATGACGGGCAGCATAATTCACCAGGCCAGCGGCAAGGGGCTCGCCACTGCTGTCTAAGCAATGCACCGGATCACCAATCCCGAAATCACCGCGGATCTCGATAATTCCAGAGGGCAGCAGGCTTTTGCCGCCGGCCATGATCGCCTGACAGGCCCCCTCGTCCAAAACCAAAAAGCCTTTGGGGCGGAGGGTATAGGCAATCCAGTGCTGACGGCTGTGCATTATTTCATCCTGGGGCAGAAAGAAGGTACCCACGGGCTCGCCGGTAAATAGACGCCGCATAATTCCGGCCTCTCGGCCGCAGCAGATTAAGGAGCTGCCTCCCCTGGCTGCCACCATACGGGCTGCCATAATCTTGCTGCGCATACCGCCGGTGCCGAGAGCGCCGTGGACATGCCCGGCCATATCCTCCACCTCCTGATCAACACGCGCTACTGTATGTACCAGCCGGGCCTTGGGGTCAAGAGCAGGATTAGCACTGTAGAGGCCATCCACATCGGTGAGGCAGATCATGATATCAGCCCCGATGAGGTTGGTGGTCATGGCCGCCAGGGTATCATTATCACCAAAGCGCAGTTCTTTGACGGAGACTGTATCGTTCTCATTAATTATTGGCAGAAGCTGCCAGTCAAACATGGTAAAGAGGGTGTTGCGGATGTTCAGATAACGATCACGATTGGCCAGATCATTATGGGTGAGTAAAACCTGGGCCACCTTTTGCTGCCGGGCCTCAAAAATGTCCTCATAGACCCGCATCAAGGCACTCTGGCCAAAGGCGGCTGCGGCCTGCTTTTCTTTCATGTTCAAGGGCCGGTTACCCAATCCCAGGGCCTTACGGCCAGCAGCCACGGCCCCTGAAGAGACCAGAATAATCTCCAGGCCGCTCTGACGCAGCGCCGTTAGATCACGAGCCAGTTCCTCCATGAGCGGTCGGTTCAAGCCCTGGGCGGTAGTGAGGACAGCGCTCCCCACTTTTACCACGAGACGCCTGGCCCCCTTTAAAAGCTGCCGCCGCCGGTTTAGGCCCTCATCAATGCCGAGTTGAAAGGTCATTCCTCTGCCACCGCCATAATGGCGGCCAGTTTATCCTTTAATTTTGCCAGCCCTTGACCCTCCAGGGCCGAGACCATCAAGACATCTATCCCCTGTTTCTGAAAAAGGCCGTTTAATGCCGCCAACTGCTCCTCGTCGTCGATGAGGTCTATCTTGTTCAGGACAATAAAGCGCTGACGGGTGGCCAATTCGTCCCGGTAGAGGCGCAGCTCCTCCTCTAAAACCTGATAATCCAGCCAAGGGTCAAGAGCGGCGGCATCAATAACATGGAGCAGCACCTTAGTTCGTTCAATATGGCGCAAAAATGTGTGGCCCAGACCAACCCCTTGATGAGCGCCCTCAATGAGGCCGGGAATATCAGCGATAACGCAGGGGGTATCAGAATATTCAAATCTCAGGATACCAAGCTGGGGTTCCAGAGTGGTAAAGGGGTAAGCGGCGATCCGGGGCCGGGCCGCCGACAGTTTGGAAAGCAGAGTGGATTTACCGGCGTTGGGCAGGCCGATGAGGCCCACGTCAGCCAATAATTTCAATTCGACCTTCAACCAGCGCTCCTCACCCGGCTTACCGGGCGTGGCCCGGCGTGGAGCCCGATTATGGGCAGTGGCGAAACGGACATTGCCCTGCCCCCCATCTCCGCCGCTGGCAGCGAGAAAACGCTCGCCTTCGGTTATTAAATCGGCCAATAACTCACCGGTCTCAGCATCCTTGATTAAAGAGCCCCGGGGCACTAAGACAATTTTATCGCCTCCCTTGTGGCCATGGCGTTTTTTACCCATGCCCGCCACCCCGCTTTCAGCTATAAAATGAGAACGGTACTGGAAATCTGTCAGGGAGAGGAGATTACGGCTGGCTTCGAGATAAACGCTGCCGCCATGCCCGCCGTCTCCGCCGTCCGGGCCGCCTCTGGGGACAAACTTCTCCCGCCGGAAACTCAAACAACCGCGGCCGCCGTCACCACCCTTAACAAAAAATTTAGCTTCATCAACAAAGGACATATGTTTCTCCACCGCCCATAAAAAAAACCGGATCAGCAATTTCCCGCCAGCCGCCCGTTAAGGATCGTCCGCCGACAACAGCTGTCCGGTAAATTAACCCTGCAAGCAGGATTTTTTAATTTGCTGCCGCCGGATATATGCTTACCCGCTTACGATTACGGCCAAAATCTTCAAAGGTTACCACTCCGTCAATCTTAGCGAACAAGGTGTAATCACGCCCGCAGCCCACATTGGTGCCAGGATGGATCTTGGTTCCCAATTGACGCACCAGAATATTACCAGCCTTAACAATCTGACCGCCAAAACGCTTGACGCCGCGCCGTTGTCCCTGACTATCGCGGCCGTTCCTTGAGCTGCCGCCTGCCTTTTTATGTGCCATGCTGAAACCTCTATTTTCTTAATTTGGTAATCTCAGCCCTGAATTTCCTGAATTTCAAGACTGGTGAAATACTGCCGATGGCCCTTCATAACCTGATAGCCCTTCCGTCTCTTCTTCTTAAAGATCAGAACCTTCTTCTCACGATCCTGTTCAATGATCTTGGCATTGACTTTGGCCCCCTCAACAACAGGCTGCCCGATCTTAATATTTTCACCGTCAGCGACCAGCAAAACATCCTCAATAACAATGGAATCACCGACATCACCGCTCAATTTTTCCACCCGCAGACGCTCTCCGGCCTCTACCTGATACTGCTTACCGCCAGTACGAATAATCGCGTACATAATTACCTCCAATTTATATTACTCACCGCTGTCATCAACTTCATTCCAGCGGCCACATTAGCTCAAGAAACAGAATTACTTACCATATCCATTATTTTTGTCAAGTAAAAGCGACAGCGAACGGTAATCAGCTGATTTTTTGTCAGCATAAAGGACGGCTGCAATAAGCTCTTACGTGTGTCCCTTCTTTAAGGCTGGAAAACTGGTTGTGCTGTTATCCGAACCCCAGATAATGGCGTACTTTTCCACCGCCAAATGGCTGTCCGGTTCAATAATTATCTGAATCTGTAAATCATCTTCTATCTCGTGGATAGTTGAGGCCTCATCTTTAAGCATCATGGCGGCCACCCTGGGGTTGACCTTAATGGCGGCTCGAACCATACCCGGCAGCCGCTCTTTGGCAATTCTTCTGAAGATCTCATAGGCTACGGTGCGGCGTGATTTAACCCAGCCGTTGCCGGCGCAGCAATTACACGGCTCACACATAATTTGGACAATATCCTCCCGGCTTCGCTTGCGGGTCATCTGCACCAGACCAAATTCAGATACTTTTAAGATGTTAACCCGGCATTTATCACGTTTAACTGCCTCCTGCAGAATTCTTACCACCTCTTCCCGGTGGGCCTCTTGCTCCATGTCGATAAAATCGACAATGATTATGCCGCCAATATTCTTGAGACGCATCTGATAGGCGATTTCCTTGGCGGCCTCCATATTGGTCTTGTAAATGGTATCCTCCAGATCGCGCTTCCCCACATAACGGCCAGTATTGACATCCACCACAGTTAAGGCCTCGGTATTTTCAATGATTATATAACCGCCGCAGCGCAGCCAGACCTTTTTATTTAAGACTCGGCTGATGTCCGTCCCAATTCCATAGGCATCAAAAACGGGGATATTTTCAGCAAAATGATGCACCTTGTTCAGGAGGCGGGGGGCAAAGTTCTGGACGAATTGCCAGACCCGCTCGTAGGTCGCCTTGTCATCCACCACCACCCGGTCAACGCTGGGTGAAAAGACATCCCGCACCACCCGCAGGGTAGTATCCAGATCCTTATAGAGCAGATATGGGGCCTTATGAACGGCGGCTGAATCCTGAATTTCCATCCACAGGTTCAGCAAAAACTCCATATCGGCCTCTAAGAGGGCATGAGTGGCATTCTCGCCCACTGTCCGCAGAATAAAACCGGTATCTGCCGGCCGGAGGTTCTCGATAATCTCCTTCAACCGGCTTCTGGTTTCTTCATTCTCAATCTTGCGGGAAATGCCTATATGATCCGTCATGGGCATAAAGACAAGATTGCGGCCCGGCAGGGTTATATTACAGGTCAGCCGCGCGCCCTTGCTACCTATGGGTTCCTTACTGATCTGGACGAGAAGCTCCTGCCCCTCTACGAGGAGATCATCAATATTCATTCCCGGTTCACGTTTGGAAAGCGATTCCGGCGGCATCTGATCGTCATCGTGGTTATGGCCGTTACCGTTGGCGAGATTATCCACCTGCTGGGCGCCAATATTGACATCATCCACATAGAGGAAACCGTTACGTTCCAGGCCGATATCCACAAAGGCTGCCTGCATACCGGGCAGTACCCTGGATACCCGGCCATAATATATATTACCTGCCAGTCCACGTTCCGAGGGCCGCTCAAGATAAAACTCCACCAACTCGCCATGTTCCAGCAGAGCGATTCTAACCTCGTATGAAGTGGCGTTAATAATCAGATCAGTAGCCATTAGCATCGTCCTCCCGCCAGGCAAGTTTTACGGCCCGCACCGGCGTATCGTTATCGTTTACCCCCAACAGGGCCTGAATAAATTCCAGGGGTTTAATCCCGGCCTTACTAATCTCGCTGACCATGCTGAGCGCCAGGGTTGAGGTATCAAGCGCCTCTATCCCCCGTACTAAGGGCCGGACATCTATTTCTTTTTTTCTCCCCTTGCGAATGATAGAGAGGGGATATTCTTTGGCCCGCAGAAATTTATCTATCTCTGCCGCTGGTATCTCAACCGGCAGAGTAATCCGATAATCAGTAACAATTTTAAGGGGCTGTTTCTTGCCGGTAAGTTTAATCTCTATGATATTAAAGCCTTGAGGCATCTCATCATTCATTCGTTTAATCCAGCCATCAAGATCAGACAAGGGGGTCTGCAGCTCGGCGATAAAATATTCCGCCAGACTCTCCATTCCCAAAGGGAGGGCGGGACTGAAGGAAATTCGGGGTGAGGGATTAAAGCCCTGCGAAAATTTTACCGGCAATCCAGCCCGTTCCACCGCCCTGAACAGGGCCTGAAGAAACTCCAGATGGCCGACAAACCGGGCCAGGCCCTGTTTCTCGTAAATAAAACGATAATAATACGCCCCTTCCGGCTGGCGGACGGCTGGTCTGGCACCAAAGCTGCGGGGTACCTCAGCACGGGCCGCCGCGGCATCATAAACCACCGGCTTAACCTTTTTAAAATCACAGAGGCCGCAGCCCTGGCAACCATGCACCCGGCAGTCTGGGGTATAGGCCTCTTCCCTGGCCTTGGCGAGTTCTCTGATCTGAAAATCAGGCTCCAGCCCGCAGTCAATATGATCCCAGGGCAGCACCTCGTCCAATTCCCGGCGGCGCAGGTAGCTGTTCAGATCAATCCCCAGCTCGGCGGCTGCCTCTTGCCAGCGGGCTAGATTAAAATACTCCGACCAGGCATCAAGACGGGCTCCAGCCCGCCAGGCCTTCTCAATGAGGGGCGCTAAGCGCCGGTCGCCCCTGGAAAAGACGCCCTCTAAAAAACTATTCTGGGGGTCATTCCATTTTAATTTAGCCCCCTTGGGCATGGCCCTTTTCAGGCGGTCAATATAGTCATAGGCGGTGGCCGTGTCCAATTGTGGTTCCCATTGAAAGGCCGTGTGGGGTTTGGGAACAAAGGTACCGATACTGGCGTTTATCGTCCGGCCTTTGCCGCCCGCCACCCGCAGAGCCCGGGCGGTTAGAGCTGGAATTGCATCTATGTCCTCCTCGGTCTCCATGGGCAGGCCAAACATGAAATAGAGCTTAATCAACTTCCAGCCCAGCTCAAAGGCGGTACTGACCGTGTTCAGCAAGTCCGCCTCGGTAATCCCCTTATTAATTACCCGCCGCAGGCGGTCGGTTCCAGCCTCCGGGGCAATGGTAAACCCGGTCTTTCGTACCCTCTTGACCTGCTCCATAATCTCCGGGGTCAAGGTTCCAACTCGCATGGAGGGCATGGAAACCGAGATATGACGGGCGGCGAACTCATCCATCAAACGCACCAGGAGCGGGGTCAGGCAGGAATAATCGCCCGTACTTAAAGAGAGGAGAGCCAATTCATCAAAACCGCTGTTCTTTATACCCTTTAGAGCCAGATCCATGACCCGTTCCGGGGATAGCTCTCGCACCGGCCGATAAATCACTCCGGCCTGGCAGAAACGACAGCCCCTGGTGCAGCCGCGGGCCAGCTCCAGCCCCAGCCGGTCATGGACAATGCGGGCCAGGGGTACCAATGGCCGGTCAATGGCGGGCTGATCGCTCAGATCGGCCACCACCGCCCGCCGTACTCGAGCCGGGCGCCCGTTTAAAGGCCTGATCTCGGTTAAATTACCCTCAGAGTCATATTGCGGTTCAAAATAAGAGGGGACATAGACCCCCTCAATCTGGCTCAAAGAGTCCAGTATTGCCGCCCGTCCCTTTCCCTGCTCCCGGCCGGCGGCGATACAACGGGCTATGCTCAGTATTGCCTCCTCACCGTCACCAAGCAGAATGGCATCAAAAAAATCGGCCACCGGCTCGGGGTGAAAGGCGCAGGGCCCGCCGCCGATAATCAGCGGCTGCGAATCATCACGCTCCCGGCTGTAAAATGGAATAGCGGCCAATTCGAGAATGGTAAGAATATTGGTGTAACATAATTCGTAGGGCAGGGTGATACCCAGCATGTCAAAGTCGGATAGAGGTCGTTTACTCTCCAGACTGAAGAGGGGCAGGCCGCGCTCCCGCAGCAGACGCTCCATGTCAAGGTCGGGGGCATAAACCCGTTCCGCCAGGAAATCATCCTCCTGGTTCAGGATATTATAGATGATCTTCAGGCCCTGATGACTCATGCCTATTTCATAGAGATCGGGAAAGGCCAGGGCAACCCGCAGACGTACGCCCTGCCAGTCCTTGTTTATCACATTATGTTCATTGCCAAGATAACGACTGGGACGTTTGACAAGGGGGAGTAATTCTTCAATATTCAATGCAGGTTGATCCTTTTGTAATTATTGGGAATCTTAATTCTGAAGTGCTTTTTCCGTAACTTTTTTACGATTAACGGGTTTCTAATCTTGAGATTAAAAACCTGACGCCCCCCCAGCCGCATCCTGACTTCATCCGGCAGCTGGCATGGATTCTGACGGCCAGTGCCGCGGGATTGGTAATTATAATGAACATCAAGGGTTTTATAGCCGGGAGCCATGGCGAGATAGCGTTGTACCTGGCCGAGGGCTGGAGAAAATAAAATTTTGGTCCGCACCCTGCCGTCTAACGTCGATCCCAGCCAATACCTGCCGTCGGCCGCCCCCTCAACGGTCAGCTGACGACCCGCTAGCCGCGGCCGGCCCAGGAGCCAGCAGGCTGTCTCAGCGGCCAGGGGTGGGGGGATATATTTTTGCCCGGTGATGGTGCCGCCATAGGCCAATTGGCTTTGCACCACAATATAATCATAACGGCGGCCGTTGGTAGTCAGTATATTTGCCGTAAGCCCGAGAGGAGTGAGGCCGTCAAAGCGCAGATAGCCAGGGGTATAGGTCAGCAGATAGCCCTCAATATCAGGCAGGTTCAGGGCCGGAATATCGAGGCTGACCTCGGCATCAATCCCGGCCGGACAGTTTTGCTGGCGGTCTCGAAAGGCGGTTCGCACCCCATCCGCCTGCCGCCCCCTGATCAGCGGCCCCTGCGGCAGAGTGGCACAGGCCCCGAGGCTGAGGATAGCAGTCAGACAGCACATAAGGCCGATATTCTTCAAAGCCGACAGGAAAATTGTTGCGGAGCGGAGACGGCTAATCACAATCATGGCCGTTTCAGCTCTTTAATCTTGGCCCGCAAACGCTCCTTATTCTTTAAGGTTCGGGCTGCCTCCAGGGACTTATGATAATTTTTGCGAGCCTCATTGTTCAGTCCCATGGCCCGCAGGACATCGCCAAGATGTTCATGAATGGTGGGGTCATCGCCCTGCTCTGCCAGGGCCTTCTGCAGCTCCAGCCTCGCCTTTTCATTCTCACCAAGTTTAAAATACACCCAGCCCAGACTGTCACGGATATAACCATCATCAGGACGAGCTGCCAGGGCCTTTTTAATATAATCCAGGGCCTTGTGAAGATGAACTCCCATGTCAGCCCAGGTATAGCCCACATAGTTCAAGGCCATGACATTATCCGCTTCTATACTTAGAGAGCTCAGCATCTGCCGCAGAGCAGCGTCCCCATGACCACCGCGATCCAGAAACAGAGCGTATCTGCGTCGAGCCGTCGCCGAATCAGGAAAGACCCGTATAGTCTCCTTAAAGGTCTCAACCGCCTTGGCCGTCTGCCCTGCCTCCTCATAGAGCACAGCCAGGGTAAAATAAAAATTTTCCTGATCCTGCTTACGATCGATAACCCCTTTAAGCAAATTAATGGCCGCCTTATAATCCTTTTCGTCGGCGTAAATTTTGGCCAGCATGAAGACCGACTCACTGTAGTTGTCGGCACCGGTATCCACCGTTAGCAACAGCTTCTTAGCGGCCCTGGTGTCGTCATTTTCATAATAGGCCAGGGCCAGGAGAAAACGAGCGTTATCAAATTTTTTATTCCTTTTCAACATGGCCTTGAAAAGCTTAATTGCTGCCGGGTAGTTCTCGGCCCGTAGATAAACCCGGCCCATGGTAAAATCAATATTGTCAGGATCAGCGGCCAGATCCCGCTCCTCTTTAAGTATCTTTAAGGCCTCTTTGAATTTCTTATCGCCGATATATATACCAACCAGGCGTCCCAGGGCCTCATTATTAACGCCGTTTGCCCGCCGTAATATCTTCCGGTAGAGCGTAATGGCGGCCGCTTTATGGTTAGACTGCTCATAAAAGGCCGCCGCCTCCAGGGCCAGGGGCGGTAACCAGTTTATTTTCAGAACCTGTTTATAGGCGGCCCTGGCCTTATCAAAATAATGTGTTTGCCGGTAAAGACAGGCCAGATAATAATAACCAGCAAAGGAATCAGGCACGATCCGCACCATTCGTTCCAGGACATTACGGGCCTTTAGATAGTCCTTTTGCCGCAGATATACCTTACCCAGTTTGAGCATTATATCGCTGTTGGCCGGGGCGTGCCTCAGGGCCTTAAGGTAAATTTTCTCGGCCTTGTTTAAATCACCCATGGAAACATAGAGATCGGCCAGAAAGACCCGCAGCCCTACATTATGGGGTTGGGCGGCAATCAGTTTTGCCATCCAGTTCACGGCCTGCTTTGTTTTACCCATACGCAGCAGGAGGGCTGAGAGGCGGCGAACGAGATAGTCTGAATCAGGATCACAGACAATGGCCTTTTCGTAGGCGGCCTGGGCCTCATCGTCATGACCGTCTAATTCGGCGCTTCGAGCCCAGAGAAAATAAAAATATGAGCAGTTATGATCTACCTCATCGGCAGGCTCCCGCATCTTGTGATAAGAGGTAAGATTACTCACCCGCATATTATACGGAGCACAGGAGATAAGCAGCAGACCGCAAAAGATAAGAACTATATAATTCCTCATTCCATCCGCCTTTTAAGATTAAGGGCCTGTAAAGAAATAATATGACCCTAAGCGGGGGGTAAAATCCCCTTAACCGCCTGCCAGATTCTCAGGCGCACCGCGTTAAGGTCTCCGGTTCCAGGTAAACGCCTGATATAATCACCGGTAAGCCCCTTAAAGACCGCCGCCACCTTAGTCAGATAATCTTCCTGTTCAAAATCATTGGGTGTCTCCCCACGTCCCTGGCGAATACGGGCAACCGACAGAGTGGGCGGTACCTCAAGAATCAGGGCCAGATCCGGAGATGGGGCAAAATTATTGCGGTGCAGAATATCGTCAGGATCCAGGCCGTTAGCCCCTTGATAGGCGGCAGTGGAAAGAAAATAGCGGTCGGTGAGTACAATTTTGCCACTCTCAAGGGCTGGATTTATCACCTCCGCCACATGCTGTCGGCGATCGGCAATAAAAAGTTCCAGCTCCTCTGCATGGCTGACCGCCTCCCGATGACCGTAAAGTTCTCTTATTCGCTGGCCATAGGATGAGTCGGTGGGCTCACGGGTCAGCAGAACCTCAAAGCCTTCCTCCCGCAGGGTCTCGGCCAATAATTCTATCTGAGTTGACTTACCGCTACCGTCGATGCCCTCAAAGGCAATGAGACGCCCCTGACGGACGGGAGAAGAGGGCAGGGGATGCGCCGCCCCGTATTGCCGCCTATTTTCGGCGATCATGGCCGCCATCTCCACCGCCGCCTTAAGGCTGATGGGGCTGGCCAGCCCCTTACCGGCTATATCATAAGCCGTACCGTGATCCACCGAGGTGCGAACATGGGGCAGACCTATGGTAACATTAACTCCATCGGCAAAATGCAGGAGTTTGAAGGGAATGAGGCCCTGATCATGATACATACAGACCACCAGATCAAAATCCCCGGCGGCGGCTTTGTTAAATATAGTGTCAGGAGGAAACGGCCCCTCTACCTGCCAGCCCATGGCCTGGGCCAGGGCAATGGCTGGGGCAATTATCCGCTTTTCTTCATCGCCAAACATACCGTCTTCTCCGGCATGAGGATTGAGGGCTGCCACTGCCAGCCTGGGGTTCCGGACGGCAAAATCACGGCGTAATGAACGAGCGCTCAAATCAATTAAATCAACAATTGCCTCAGTAGTCAAAGCAGCGGCCACCGAGGCCAGACTTTGATGAATGGTGGTCAGGGTCACCTTTAATGATTTACCGGCCATCATCATGGCAAATTGTTCTGTTTTAAAGAGATGGGCCAGCATCTCGGTATGGCCTGGATAATCGTACCCCGCCTCGTGGAGAGCGGCCTTGGTAATGGGGCAGGTGGCCATGGCGGTTAGACGGCCTTCCTGCAGGAGGCGGGCCGCCGTCTTGATATAGGCGGCCATGGCCAGACCCGTCTGCCGGTTGGGACGGCCATAACGCAGTTGCCGGTGATTCAAGACGGCATCGGCATCAACATCCGCCACCTGATAGACATTTATCGAGCCCGGCCGCAGGGGTTGACCGGGTTGCCAGGCGCAAATTACGGTGGGCAGTCCGAGGAGGCGGGCGGTGGAGGTCAGCACCTCAAGGTCGCCGATTATTACCGCTCCGGGGCCTTCATTGGCGGCCTGCCAGAGATATTTAAGGGCCACCTCCGGCCCGATCCCCACCGGGCAGCCCATGGTAATGCCGATTAAGGGGGAATTCGCAATATCCATTATCTCTCGCCCCCTTTGCTTATCTTGCACGTCACACCTCATTTAAACAATCAACGTAACTATTTATATCAGCCGGCATCATTTGCTTCCGTATGCGTTCCCACGCGGGAGCGTGGGAACGAGGGATCTTTGCAGGCTGGAGTCAGATTCTTTT
>VAPF01016670.1_pt1 | contig 21730 bp, 27 predicted proteins | sample 3393931 | NCBI WGS metagenome assembly VAPF01 (sample SAMN08290437, study PRJNA428436) | hydrothermal vent metagenome | isolation source: Deep-sea hydrothermal vent chimney | place: Atlantic Ocean: South-mid Altantic Ridge | depth 2773 m m | reverse complement strand
TTTGCGCTTAAAGCGGGGGGAGGCTTTAAAGACCTCTACCGATTTTTTCAGATATTGCATGCCTTCTTCCTTCATGCCCAGCTTCAATTTGACAAGGCCCATCTGATAAAAACCCCTCGAACTTGAAGTGTGTATCTTCACAAAACTCTCGAGCAGCGGCAGGGCGCTTTTGTAGTCGCCGCTGTCGATGAACACCTCGGCCATCATAAGATACGGTTCTCCGTATTTGAGACCGGGTGAAGCCTCTAAAGCAGCGGCAATATACTCCCACCCTTTCCGGATGTCCCCGTTTCTTGCTAGCGAGATGCCGTAGTAGTAGTTGAATTCGGCATCATCAGACATCTTGTTTGCCGCCTTTTCGAAATATTCGACGGCCTTTCCGTATTTTTTCTTTTCGAACATAAATATGCCGAGTTCCTTCAGGGACCGGGCGTCATACGGATTTATCTCCACGATCCTCCGGAGTTCCTTTATCCTTCCCGCTGCCTTGAATGCCTTTAATGGGTCAGGGACAATGCCGAAAAAAGTCCTGTCTATAGTGAAAGACAGGAGGAGTATAACCAGAAGCGCGATGATCGGGTTTCCCAGCATCCAGTAGAGGACATAGAAAAGGAAGAACTTGCTCAGCATCCGCTTTCTCCCTGGACATGTGCCGTATTCCGCTGCGCGGCGCTGGATCCTTTTTTCCTCCGTATCAGGTCGTTCCTTCTTACTCCATCAGGAACTGTGATGAATACCATATCCCCGTTTCTTGCCGAATCTATATCCGTCCCGTCCTTATCTTTCATCGAACCGATTTCGAAGACTTTTTCTTCCAGCCCGGGGGAAAGGTATTCAACCGGATCACCATGATCAAGCCTGTTCCTCAGGCCGACACTTGCGGTGTTGCCGTCAAGATCGAGGACAATCCCGACAAGTTCATGGCTCATCCTGTAGCTCTCACCGTCAAAATTATAATCTTCGTCCGGCTGTTTCCCGAAGAACATGCCTGTTGTATATCCCCTGCTGCTGAACATCGAAAACTCCCTCAGCCATCCCGGATTCAGTCTGTACACGCCGCCATCACCCATGGAATCAATGGCCTCCCTGTAAGTCTTCACGACGCCCGCGATATAGTTTATTCCCTTCATCCTGCCCTCTATCTTAAGGCTGTCGATGCCTGCCTCCACAAGAACGGGCAGGTATTCGATCATACAGAGGTCTTTCGAACTCATTATGTAGGTTCCCCTGTCGTTCTCGAACACAGGAAAGTATTCTCCGTCTCTCTTCTCCTCCATCAGGGCATAGTTCCATCTGCAGGAATTCGTGCATTGCCCCAGGTTGGCGCTCCTCGACGCCAGGAAACTGCTGATATAACACCTTCCGGAATATGAGATGCACATTGAGCCGTGGACAAACACCTCCAGACCTATAGATGTTCTCCGGCGTATCTCTTTTATTTCATCTATAGACAACTCTCTCGAAAGCACGAGCCTCGCGGCGCCCAGATTTTCCCAGAACAGCGCTGATTCAATGTTGGTGATATTCGCCTGGGTGCTTATGTGAATGTCTAGTTCAGGCGCCTTTTTTTTGAACATCATGAAGAGGCCGGGATCGGAAAGTATCACTGCGTCAGGCCTTGCTTCTTTGAGGAGTTCAATATGTTCCTCAAGCCCGGCCAGGTCGCGGTTATGCGGAAAAATATTGACCGTCACATATACCTTCACGCCTTTTTCGCGGGCATACAGGACTGCTTCCCTTAACTCACCGTTAGTGAAGTTTCCGGCCTTGCCTCTCAGGCTGAACCTTGAATCTCCGAGATAGACGGCATCAGCGCCGTAATGAATTGCGGTCTTGAGTTTTTCAAAATCCCCTGCGGGGGCAAGCAACTCGGGAACTTTCATCTCTGACATAACAGCAGGATCATGAACTGCGCGGTTTATCCGGGCGGACCTTATGTCTCCGGCACTTCTCTAACGCAAACCTTGCGAGCTCGTCGCATCTTTCATTTTCTATATGCCCGTTGTGGCCTTTCACCCAGACCCAGTCTATCTCATGCCGCCCGGACGCCTTCAGCAGTCTTTCCCATAAATCCCGGTTGAGCACTTCCTTCTTCTGGGAGTTCTTCCAGTTCTGCTTTATCCATTTGTCTATCCATTCGGTCATTCCTTTAACCACATAAGTCGAGTCTGTTGTGATCCTGATCCGGCAAGGCTTTTTCAGGGCTTCCAGGGCGGTAATAACCGCGAGCAACTCCATCCTGTTATTTGTGGTCATCTCTTCACAGGCGGACAATTCCCTGACTTTTTTGCCCGATTTTAATATGGCTCCGAATCCTCCAACGCCCGGATTACCGCTGCAGGCGCCGTCAGCGTATATCTCGACAATTGGTCTCTCGGCATCTTTCATGACTTTCTATATTTTACCTTTTTGATGTTATTAATTCCAAATCAGGTTCCGTCACCGCCAAGCCTTTGACATTGCCGATACCGCCGGTTTATTCTTTTATGTATGATGGATAAATGGGTGGTTGTTTTCGTAACATATGACGCACTTGAGGCGGAGATGCTTAAAGACCTGATCGAAAGCGGCGGAATTGATGTCGTTCTAAGATCGTCCAAGGTCACACCTTATCCCGTCAATATCGGCCGGATGGGTGAAGTGACGTTGCTCGTTAAAGAAGAAGACAAAGAGACGGTAGTGGAACTGATAGATAATTTCATTAATAATAATGGCGGGACCGAAGAGCTATGAGGTTATGCCAATGATTTCGGATATGAAAGATCTGAAGAAGGAAATATTCCATGGCATGCTCAATCTTGCGGGCAGGGTCTTCATGCATGTCGGCTATTCCGAAAACGTGATTATCGGCAAAAGAGGGTTCCTCCCCGAGGAAAAAGAAAAGGGGATCATACTGGTAGTTAACAACCGGATGAAATTTGAGTGCAACGATTCAGCAATTACGGTAAAACTGGTATTCGGCACAACAGCAGAGGAATGCCTTATCCCTTTCGAAGAAGTGCTCTCAATCTTCTCGCCTGAGCTTAACGCACAATTTTCAATAGCTCCCAAGGCAGCCGGCGGCCAACAGGCCGATTCCGATTCCGATAAAACCGCTGGACCGGATACAAGTGAAAAAGTTATTAAGGTCGACTTCAATAAAAAGAGATCACAAAAAAAGAACTAGTGTCGTGTCAATTCTGAATTGTCATAAGCAGGTATTGCCTTTCATTCCCCTTTGATTAGATTCTGTTTATAAATATAACAGTTGAGCCGTAATCCAGTCTTTCCAATATGCTCTGGATACCCGAGACCCCCGATCGGAGTCGAGGGCAGGCTTCGGGCATGATAAATATAAAAAACAGCAGTTTATGGACAGACACTATTTATAAAGTATCTCTCTCTGATATAAAATAAATCATTAAACCGGATGCCGGAGGGAAATCACCCCATGATTATGGTAAGCGCGTGCCTTGCGGGGCTGAACACAAGATATGACGGTGCGGACTGTCTTGATAGCAGAGTGGCTGCTCTTGTTTCTTCAGGAGAGGCGATTGCTATATGCCCTGAACAACTCGGGGGGCTGGCAACTCCGCGTAGTCCTGTTGAACTCCGAAGAAAATACAACCAAAACACAAAGGCCTCGGATGTATATGTCATTGGAGCAGACGGAAAAGATTATACCTCAGCCCTGATAAAGGGTGCGGAGGAAACTTTGAAGTTAGCGGTTAAGCTAAAGATAAGAAAAGCCGTCTTTAAGGACGGAAGCCCGTCATGCGGTGTAAAATACATATGGTGTGCCGGCAATAAAATATCAGGCAGAGGCATCACAACTGAACTCTTGCAGAAAAATAATATTGAGATAATTACTATTGATTCCATATAAAGACGATAATCCCGCAAGGACAATCCCTTTTATTACAATATCCATTATATCTTTAAATATACTGGTTTATATCATGCAGCTGATGTCTTCCTCCAGTAACAGGGATATCATTTACTCTTATGGTGCAATACCCAATAGTATCATGACGTTTGTGTCGAACCAGCCGATACATCCATTGTTAACAATAATCACATCGATGTTCATGCATGCAGGACTATTCCACATCGGCGGTAACATGCTGTATCTCTGGATATTCGGTAACAATGTCGAAGACAGGCTTGGCCATTCAAGATTTGCGTTATACTATCTTTTCTGCGGAACAGTTGCCGTGTTCGCCCATGCGTTCACAGATCCCCACTCCATGATTCCGATGGTAGGCGCAAGCGGCGCTGTTTCGGGTGTTCTCGGAGCATACATACTGCTTTATCCGATGGCAAGGATACATACACTGGTCTTTCTTGGTTTCTTTATAACGGTTTTACAAGTTCCGGCCTTGATAGTTATCGGCCTTTGGGCTATTATACAAATTGTAAACGGGTTGCTGGCACAGGGAGCTTTAAATCACGGCGGTGTTGCATGGTTTGCCCATATGGGAGGGTTTGTTGCAGGTCTTCTCACTATAAAACTGTGGCTGAAGAGGAGGATTAAACGATGATAGTAATTTGTCCAAAATGCAAAATAAAACTGAAAGCAGACGAAACAAAACTATCAGTGGAAGGATCGAGGTTTAAATGTCCGAAATGCGGCACGGTGCTTATTGTAAAAAAACCGGCGACAGAGATCAAAAAGACGCTTGATAAAAATAAAATACTCGTTGCTCATGCAAATCCCTCGGTTCTGGAGCAGGCAACCTCTCTGCTGACTGAACATAACTATCAGGTTATAACTTCAGTCGACGGTATTGAAGCGATGGTCAAATCGCTGAAGGAGCTTCCATTCCTCTTGATTATAGATGTCGTTCTTCCAAAGATTTACGGATTTGAAGTATGCAAAAGGTTGAAATCCAGGCCGGAAACAAAAGACATGAAGTTCATATTGATCACTTCCGTCTATAACAAAACAAAATACAGGCGGGAACCGGACTCGCTCTATGGGGCCGATGCGTATATTGATGAACACAGCATAGTCACCAGGTTAATCGAGAAGATCAATAAGCTCTTTGCGCCGCCGGAAGAAGAAAAGACCGGAACATCCGACCGGCCCGCGTCGGAGATAACCGAACCCCGGCAGCAGGATTCACCGGTGGAAAGCCCGGAACAGGAGGGACGACCGTGGATAACAGGGCAGGCCGGACCTCCGGTTGAGCCGTCCATCGCCGAAAAGATAGAAAAGGCCAAAAGACTTTCCCGTACGATAATTAGCGACATCTATCTTTATAATTCAGCTAAGGTGGATGAAGCTATAAAAAATGATAACTTCTATACTCTGTTTGCCGCGGAGATCAGGGAAGGCGCTAAATTATATAAGAATCGAATATCTTCGGAAGTCAGGGATATGGGCGATTTTTTCACGGAAGCCATGGATAACTTTATATCTGAAAAAAGAAAAAACCTGACCGATTTGTTAGAAAATTGAAGCTTTTTTGAGAAATTCAGGGATAGCGCTCGTTTTTCTGATTTTTTTCCTCTAAAAAAGACCTTGCCTTTAGTCCCACTTTTTTAGTATATTAGCACTCACTGGAGTTGAGTGCTAATAATTCAACATTAATTTAAATTCAAAGAAAGGAGACATACGAATGAAATTCAAACCACTTAAGGACAGGGTATTTGTGAAGTACACCGAAGAGGGAGAAAAGACAGCCGGTGGTCTTTATATCCCGGATTCAGCAAAAGAAAAACCCCAAAAAGGTGACGTTGAAGCTGTCGGTTCGGAAGTGAAAGAGATTAAGATCGGAAACACTATTCTCTTTGACAAATATTCAGGCTCAAAAGTAAACATCGACGGCAATGAATATTTGATTATCAAGGAAGAAGACATTCTGGGCATCATCGAAAAATAAAACAATTATTTACGAACAGTAAAGGAGGATAAAAATGGCAAAACAGCTTCTTTTTGATGAAGCAGTGAGAAGCTCAATATTAAGTGGCATTAACCAGTTGACGAAGGCGGTTAAAGCAACTCTCGGACCAAAAGGTAAAAACGTAATAATAGACAAAAAATACGGTGCGCCTACCATAACAAAAGACGGCGTCACCGTAGCAAAAGAGATTGAACTGAAAGACCCTTATGAGAATATGGGAGCCCAGATGGTGAGGGAAGTGGCCAGCAAGACGTCCGACGTAGCCGGAGACGGCACAACAACAGCGACGGTTCTAGCCCAGGCCATATACAGCGGCGGAGTAAAGCATGTGGTAGCCGGTGCCAATCCCATGGATATTAAAAGGGGTATTGAGGTCGCGGTAGAAAAAGTAGTAGAAGAACTCAAAAGAATCAGCAAGCCTGTTCAGGATAAAAAAGAGATCGCCCAGGTAGGAACAATCTCGGCGAACAACGACCCCTCAATCGGTGAACTTATCGCCGAGGCTATGGACAAGGTCGGAAAAGACGGTGTAATCACGGTTGAAGAGGCAAAAAGCATGGTAACGTCACTTGATGTTGTCGAGGGAATGCAGTTTGACAGGGGATACTCCTCGCCGTACTTCGTGACCGATCCTGAAAGAATGGAATGCGTGCTGGAAGACGTCTTCATCCTGATCAATGAAAAGAAGATTTCTTCAATGAAAGATCTTCTCCCTATCCTGGAACAGACAGCGAAGCTGGGCAAACCCCTGCTGATCATCGCGGAGGAAGTTGAAGGTGAAGCGCTTGCCACACTCGTCGTCAACAAGTTAAGAGGTACAATACAGATAAGCGCTGTAAAGGCCCCTGGGTTTGGTGACAGGCGCAAGGCAATGCTCGAAGACATCGCCATCCTTACCGGCGGCACTGTGATATCAGAGGACCTCGGACTTAAACTCGAGAGCATAACTATTGATGACCTCGGAAAGGCCAAGAAGGTCACGATAGACAAAGAAAACACAACGATCGTCGAGGGAGCCGGAGACACGGCCAAAATTAAGGGAAGGGTTAAACAGATCAAGGCGCAGATTGATGAAACCACCTCGGATTATGACAGGGAAAAGCTGCAGGAGCGCCTTGCTAAAATTGTCGGCGGTGTGGCCGTTATTAATGTCGGCGCCGCAACAGAGATAGAAATGAAAGAGAAAAAGGCAAGGGTTGAGGATGCGCTACACGCAACCAGGGCTGCCGTTGAAGAAGGTGTGGTAGCCGGCGGCGGCGTGGCCATGCTTAGATGCATCAATGCACTGAATGACATCAAACTCGACCAGCATGACCAGAATGTCGGAGTCGGGATCATAAAAAGGGCGCTTGAGGAGCCGATCCGTCAGATCGTCAACAACACAGGCCTTGAAGGCTCGGTAATCGTTGAGAAAGTCAAAAACTCAACCGACGTAACCTTTGGTTTTAATGCTGCCACGGAAGAGTATGTCGAGATGTTAAGTGCAGGTATTATCGACCCTACAAAGGTGACCAGGTATGCGCTCCAGAATGCGGCGTCTGTTGCGTCTCTGATGCTTACCACGGCAGTGATGATTACGGACTTACCTGAAGAAAAGTCTGAAATGCCAGCAATGCCTCCGGGCGGAATGGGCGGCGGAATGGGCGGAATGGGCGGAATGTACTAAGACTTAAGAGTAAAAAACAACCGGATAAAGCGGGGGACATCCCCCGCTTTATTTTATCCCTTTAATAAAGCATGTCGTCCCGCAGAAACTCCAGGATACTTTTATCGGCGGTCTCCCGCTCCTTGCTCAAAGCCGAGGATAACCCGATTTGGAATAAACTCAAAAACCGGCCGACTCTGTTAAAGGCCTGGCATTCGGTCAGTTGCTTTTAGCCGCCGGTTTTGGCATCCTAAAATAATATGAAAAAAAATCTGACAATAATTATTGCCTGCACATTCCTTACTGCATGCCTCTATATCGCCCTTGTTATGCTTGTGCCAATGCGGAACAGTAATAAATATTTCGAGATCGAGATCCCGAAAGGCGCAACATTCAGACAGGCGATAGAGATACTTTACAATAAAAAATTAATCCGGGACAGGAATATCCTGCTGCTGATAGGCAGGCTGACCGGCGCCGACAGAAAGATCAGGGCGGGATATTATTCGATGCGGAGCAATATGAATCCAGCCGATATTTTCCGGATGATACTTGAAGGACAGATAATAGTCTGTCAAATCCGGATAGTGGAAGGTGATTCCCTGATCGAGATATCGGAAAAACTTGCCGAGGCGGGCTTAATGACCAGGGACGCTTTCTTCCATCTCGCAAGAAACCCGGATTTTCTGGCCTCGTATGCTATTGATAGCCTGACAATAGAAGGGTATATCTTCCCTGACACATATAAAATACCGAAGGGAGTAAAACCTGAAGACACTGTCGGAATAATGATAGACAGGATGCGCGAAAAGTATTCAGGCGAACTTGTTTTAAGAACTGTTGAGCTTGGAATGACTGAAAATGAAATATTGACACTTGCTTCTATCATAGAAAAAGAAGCGATTGTGGATTCTGAAAGGCCGCTGATAGCCGCTGTTTATCACAACAGGCTTAAGAAGAAGATGCGCCTCCAGGCCGACCCCACGGCCATTTACGGGGTAAAGAGCTTCAGGGAAAAGATAACGAGGGCAGACCTGCTCCGGAAAACGCCGTACAATACATATGCTTTCAAGGGTTTACCACCCGGCCCGATAGCTTCCCCCGGGCTTAAATCAATAAAGGCGGCACTGTATCCGGCAGACGCGCCGTACCTTTTTTTTGTATCAAAAGACAACATAACCCATAGATTTTCCGTTACCGTGCAGGAACACCTGGACGCTGTAAGGCTTTACCGGATGAGGAAACAGGCGGTAACGGATAAGACAGAAGAAAAATCCCCGGATGATGGAACATCGTAAAAAAACCAGAAAGATTTTTGTAGACGGTGTTCAGATCGGAGGCGGCGGCCCGATTATTGTCCAGTCGATGACAAAAACAGACACAAGGGATATAAAATCCACGGTAAGGCAGATAAAATCCCTTGCCGCCGCTGGATGTGAAATAGTGAGGATAGCGGTGCCTGACGCAGAAGCTGCAAACGCCCTCGGTGGTATCAGGGCGTCTGTCCCTATTCCCGTTATCGCCGATATACACTTTGACTGGAGGCTGGCGCTGGAAGCCGTTAAACAGAATGTAGGCGGACTGAGAATCAATCCGGGGAATATAGGGGCTAAATGGAAAGTCGCCGAGGTTGTTTCGGCATGCGGCAGCAATAATATTCCGATCAGAATCGGCGTTAATGCCGGCTCGTTGTCGAAGAAACTTCTCCGGAAATACGGCCGGCCAACGCCTGAAGCACTCGTTGAGAGTGCTATTGAGCATATAAACATCCTTGAAGCATTAAGCTTCAGGCAAATAAAAGTCTCTCTCAAGGCATCGAATGTACCGGCCACTGTCGAGGCATACAGGCTTTTTGCCCGTAAATTCAGATATCCTCTTCATATCGGGATATCTGAAGCAGGCCCTGCTTTTACCGGGACAATAAAGAGTTCGGTCGGGCTCGGCATACTCCTGTTCGGGGGCATTGGCGATACGATAAGGGTCTCCCTTACAGCCGCTCCTGTTGAAGAGATCAGGGTCGCGTATCAAATCCTCAAAGCATTGGGTCTGAGGGAAAAGGGCGCGGACATTATCTCCTGTCCGACCTGCGGCAGGTGCGAAATCGATATCAGAGGACTTGCGACTAAAGTCGAGACCTATCTCAAGAATATTGACAGGCCATTAACCGTTGCCGTCATGGGTTGTGTCGTGAACGGACCTGGAGAGGCGAGGGAAGCAGATATAGGGATAGCAGGCGGCAAGGGCGGAGGGATTCTCTTCAGAAAGGGGAAGATCATCAAAAAAGTCGGGGAAAAGGAACTGCTGAAGGAATTACTGCGTGAAATAGATGTGCGGTCCGAATGACCGGTAAGGATATGGAAATAATCGGAATACCGCGCGCGGTGCGTGATGCCTGCCGGAAACACCTGTTGCAAAGCAGGACGATAGGATTCGTTCCGACAATGGGCGCTCTTCATGATGGGCACTTAAGTCTTCTGCGGAAGGCACGCAGGGAAAATGACATAGCGGTGGCGAGTATCTTCGTCAATCCAATGCAATTCGGCCCGTCGGAAGACTTTGAGAAATACCCGAGGGACATCGAAAACGATATAAAGAAACTTCGGAATGAAGAGATTGATATCCTTTTTCTGCCCGAATTGTCACTTCTTTATTCCAGCGGATTTTCGACTTATATTAATGTAGATATAATCTCTGAAAAACTTGACGGCGGTTTCAGACCTGGACACTTCAGGGGGGTGGCTACGGTCGTAGCGAAGCTTTTTAATATCGTGGACCCGACGCGGGCCTACTTCGGACAGAAAGACTTTCAGCAGACAATTATTATTAAGAGAATGGTGAAAGACCTGGACTTTGATCTGGATATCGTGGTCTGCCCGACTGTCAGGGAAGACGACGGCCTGGCGATGAGTTCCAGAAACCTCTACCTTGATAAAGAACAGCGCCGGGCGGCCCGGGTTTTATATAGATGCCTGAACGAAGCGTCAGACGCAATCAAATCTGGTATAATCAAACTAGAAGAGATAAAAGATTTAATGATAAAAATAATTTCTGGAGAGGCACTGGTCAACCGGATTAATTATGCTGCTGTTTATGATCCCATGACCCTGGATGAAGTTGACGTTATACAGGGTGAGGTTCTGATTGCGGTAGCCGTTCGATTAGGGGACACGTGTCTGATCGACAATATGTTGATCAACTCATAAAATTGGAGGTAGCCTATAATGATACAGAGAGTTTACGTTCAAATACTGGACAACTCGGCAAATGATATCATCCTGACTGAAAAATCGTTCCAGCAGCCGGCAACGAACAAATTGCTTGTTGATGAACTCAAAAGTGAATTGTATTATTCTTATCCGTCCATGGTGTCGGTTGAATATATCGATCTTTTTCTGCTTGAGGATGATGAATATTTTAATGATATTGTCGAGCTTTTAAGGCAGGGGGCCATTGACGCACCTGTTATTCTGATTAACGGTTCCCTGAAGATTCACGGGGGTATCCCGACCTCGGCAATTAAAAAAGAGGTTGAAACGCTGATTTTTTCAGGCCCGGTTCATTGACCGGAAGATATATATTTCTTCCGGTCAATAGTCAACGTACCCGGATCTGGCTTCTCCATTAATATTGCCAGGTTCCGGGATATAATCATCCGCCAGCTGCTTTATGATAAAACAGGATATCCTGCATCTTACATCCTCGGGAATATCGAGAAACTTAATGCCCATTCCCGGCTCATGGTCCAGGTCCTTAGTTAACTGATTGACATATCTTACCGTGCCTTTTAATTCAACCGGGTCCCTGTCATCAATACTAAAGACCAGCTTCATCTCCATGCCGGCGTCGAACGGGTTGATTGTTCTCAGAAACATCCCTTCCGCTGACAGTGTTAAGGCATACAAATCCAGTCTCTTGTCCCTGCAATTGACCGAAACCTTCAGACTTAATGAAACCCTTATAGTCTTTCGCGCTTCTTCATTTCTCATGCATCCAAGTATGGCGCTGTAGAATTCAGGAATATTGACTGGTTTTTGTAACAGGCCACAGCAGCCCAACTTCTCGTATTGATCTATAACCGTTTCATCAACATACGAAGCAATGATAAGCACCGGAAGGCGACTGAGTTCAGTGTCACCACGTATTATGCCAAGGCATGATGCCCCGTCTGTTGGGGGCAGCGCATGATCCAGTAAAATGATGTCGGGTTTCAGCTTCCCGGCCAAGCTTATTACTTCCGGTCCATTGCCGGCTAAATACACCTGATATCCCAGTCGTCTCAGAAGGATTCCGGCATACACCAGAAACTGCCTGCTCTTATCGGCAATCAAAACGGTATTGGATATCAACCTCTTCACCAGGACCCCTCCTTGCGACTTGGAATGCGGACATTGAGGATATACCCATAAAAATCCATTCGGATAAAAATGGATAACCTCAATTCATATTTATTAAGTAACACTATAATTGTAAATTCATGGAAAGTCAAGAAATAAATCTAATTGTTGAGTAAAATTCAACAATTAGGGTCTGCCCGATAAAAAGCATAGCGCAGAGAGCAAAGCGCATAGCGTAACGGATAAAAGAAGTTCAACGTTCAATGTTCAAGGTTCAACGTTCAGAGACAAAAGCACTGAAAGGCATGGCGCATAGCGTAACGGATTAAAGAAGTTCAACGTTCAATGTTCAAGGTTCAACGTTCAGAGACAAAAGCACTGAAAGGCATGGCGCATAGCGTAACGGATAAAAGAAGTTCAACGTTCAATGTTTAAGGCGCAAACAAAAGCATAGTGTAACGGACTAAGGACGAAAAAAAGATCAGACAGTCTTGAATTTTAAACGCGTTCAGCCTCGGAATCATCCCCAAAATAATCAAAGGGGTTTGAAAGGCCAGCATAGCGCAGAGAGCAAAGCGCATAGCGTTAAAGCCTGGAAACAGAAGACCAGGACGGAAGGCAATACTGCTGACAATAATTATAACCCCTTTCAGTTACACAGTAGCCCTTGTATCCAGACCTGAATGTGGGTAAGGATAAGTTTACGTCAGGGGGACTGAGGGGGTTACTCTTAAAGTTATAGAAAACCAATTGCAAACAGTCTCCCTTTACTCTAAATGGGCATGAAGGGGGATTTCACAGATGTCATCGACGGCGCCTTGAAAAAAAGGCTCCCCTGTGTTAATATTTTTAATTCACTGAAAAGGCATTTTCAGAAAAATTCACACGCCGATTTGAGTTCTGCTTTATGGTCCCCCTTGGGTTGAGCGGAACAGGCGGAGGAAAAAACCACAGGAGGACACAACAATGGTAGTTACAATGAAAGAGCTGCTTGAGGCGGGAGTGCATTTCGGCCATCAGGTAAAACGATGGAATCCGAAGATGAAAAAATATATCTTCGGTGAGAGAAATGGCATATATATAATCGACTTGCAGAAGACCTTAAAGGGGCTGGAAAGCGCATATAGTTATGTCCGGCAAGTCGCCTCAACCGGTGCGGGCGTGCTTTTGGTAGGAACCAAAAAACAGGCTCAGGATTCAATCTTTGAAGAGGCGCAGAAGGCATCCGCTTTTTATATTAACCAGAGATGGCTTGGTGGAATGCTGACAAATTTTCGTACTATCAGAAAGAGCATAGAGAGGCTGAAGAAAATAGAGGCCATGAAGGAAGATGGCACACTGGATCTGCTTACCAAGAAAGAGTCGACCGCATTTGAGAAGGAAAGAGAGAAGCTCAGCAGGAATTTCTCGGGCATTAAAGAGATGAAAGAACTTCCGGGGATAATATTTATTATTGACCCCAAAAAAGAGAAGATCGGGGTGGCGGAAGCAAACAAACTGGCGATACCGATAGTGGCCGTTGTTGATACAAACTGCGACCCGGACGAGATAGACCATGTAATCCCGGGCAATGACGATGCGATCAGGGCCATTAAGCTGTTGACATCAAAGATCGCGGATGCCGTTATGGAAGGCAGGGAAGTTCTGAATAAAAAGGTCCGTGAAGAAGCTGAAAAGGTGGCCATGGAAGAAAAGATACTGGCGGAGGAAGCTGAAGCAGCAGCAGCGGCTGAAGCGGCGGCGGTTCAGCCGGCGGCGGTGGCTCCGGTTAAAATAGCGGAGGTGGCGGAATGACGACGATTTCAGCCGGCATGGTGAAAGACCTCAGGGAAAAGACCGGCGTCGGTATGATGGAGTGCAAAAAGGCGCTCTCAGAGAGTTCAGGAGATTTCGAAAAGGCGATAGATGTTCTGAGGAAAAAAGGCCTTGCGTCAGCGGAAAAAAAAGCGGGGCGCAGCGCATCAGAGGGGATTATCGGCTCTTACATACATATGGACAGATTAGGTGTAATGGTTGAGGTGAACTGTGAAACCGATTTCGTAGCGAGGACCGATGATTTCAGGGAACTGGTAAAAGACATCGCCATGCATATAGCAGCGACAAATCCGGCCTGTGTTTCGAGAGAGGAAATCTCGGAGGACGTGATCGAAAGAGAAAAGGGAATATACATGGCACAGGTTTCCGGTAAGCCCCCACAGGTCATCGAAAAAATAGTCGAGGGCAAACTGGATAAATTTTTCTCGGAAACCTGCCTGCTGGAGCAGACATTTGTAAAAGACCCTGACCAGAAGAAAAAGGTGAAGGATATTATCGCTGAAAAAGTTGCGAAACTGGGCGAAAATATAATCGTCAGGAGATTCTCAAGGTTTCAGCTTGGTGATTCAGGGACGACGAATTAATGCCGGCTAAATACAACAGAATTCTGCTCAAACTCAGTGGCGAAGCCGTCATGGGAGATAAAGGCTACGGCATTGATGCGGCAACCGTGGATTTCATGGCGAAAGAAATAAAGATGATCGTTTCAATGGGTGTGCAGATCAGTGTAGTGATCGGCGGCGGCAATATATTCAGAGGCGTACAGGCCAGCCTGGAAGGAATGGAAAGGGCGACTGCCGATTATATGGGGATGCTTGCGACTGTGATCAATGCCCTGGCGCTCCAGAACACCCTTGAAAAACATAACATCCCGACCAGGGTCCAGTCTGCGATAGAGATGAGAGAGCTTGCCGAACCATACATAAGGCGCAAAGCGGTGAGACACCTTGAAAAGGGTAGAGTGGTTATTTTCGCGGCCGGCACCGGCAACCCTTACTTTACGACTGACACTGCGGCCGCCCTGAGGGCCATGGAAATAGGCGCGGACGTTATCCTGAAGGGGACAAAGGTCGATGGCGTATATTCCGCCGACCCTGTAACACACCCGGACGCTGAAAAATACGCGGAACTTACTTATATGGAAGTACTCAGAAAAGGTCTGGCCGTCATGGACTCGACCGCTATCACTCTATGTATGGACAACAACCTGCCGATTGTGGTATTTAATTTAAGAGGCGCAGGCAACATCAGAAAGGTGATAGAAGGAAAAAAAGTAGGAACCATCATAAGGAAGGAAGATGCAGCAGGAGCTAAAAAGAAGAACAAATGAGAGGATGAACAGCACGATCGATGTGCTGAAAAAGGAATTCTCTACGGTCAGAACCGGAAGGGCTTCTCTCGCCCTTCTTGACGGAATGACAGTGGATTATTACGGCACATTAACTCCCCTTGAGCAGCTGGCAAGCCTCAGCATACCCGACAGCCGGCAGATAGCGATACAACCCTGGGAACAGCGCATTATAGCCGACATTGAAAGGGCCATACTAAAATCAGACCTTGGTCTGACACCGATAAATGACGGCAAGACTATCAGGATCTCTATACCAATGCTCACGGAGGAAAGGAGAAAACAGCTGGTCAAGCTGGTCAAAAAAAGAGCTGAGGACGCCAAGATAGCGATTCGCAACATAAGAAGGGATGCCAACGAGGAACTGAAGAAACTTGAGAAGGAAAAGCATCTTAGCGAGGATGACGCAAAAAAAGAACATAATGAGATACAGAAGATTACTGATTCATTTATAAAGAAGATAGACGAGGTATTAGCTAACAAGGAAAAAGAGATAATGGAGGTCTGAAAGTGAACAGCAATTTCATCCTGAAAGTAGAAGATGCCAAACTGCCTGATATACAGAAGGCCCTTAAGCAGGCAGGCATCAGGATCAGAAGTATCATCGAGATATTCAAGGAAGAGACCGGGGAAGAGACCAAAAAAGACGAAACGCCGGAATAACGAATTCAGGGGAAAACGGGGCTTCCGGTGACATGAAAAGGTCTTCCACCGCTGCCGGGCGATCTCCGGATAAAAAACAGCGGCCATTCCGGAAACTCCTGGTGGAATTTTCTCGGCCGATTCATCTCCAGGGTCAACAACTCAGCCGCGCAAAGGACGATTTTCCCCCTTATTGCTAATTAATTTCATGCGATACCCAGATGGATTCCGACAAGACAATCAGCAAACAAACTTCTCCACGACGGAGGCCACTGGGTCTTGAAACCTCAACAAACTTGAAATGGCCACATTTTTTGTATTACTATTTTCCGGAAATCAAAAGCTGCGAAGGTCGGCGACGGAGCAAACTCCGGGCTGAATCTTTCGTGGTTTTTTTATTCGCCACGCGAGAATACATTTCAATAGACCGTATTTTCGGATAAAACAGGAGGAGGCGCAATGGATGATATAGAAAAACTCAAACACCTGCTTGGTCACTGGGCTGAACACAATGCAGGTCACGCGGATACCTACGTTGAATGGTCGAAGAAGGCTGACACACTGAAGATGCCGGCGTTGACGGAGATCCTGGAAGAGATCGCCGAGAAGACAAGAAGACTGGACGCACTCTTTAAAAAAGCCGAAAGTTTATGTTCCGGGGATAGTGATAAATGAAGATAATAAGCAAAAAACCCCTCTGGGAGGGTAAGTTTCTCAGGTCGTCCCTTATTAAGTACACGCCTTCAGGAGGGGAACCGCACGACCCATCCGGCCGACAAACGCAGCAGGGCGCAACAGGGAAGATATGGGAATGGGAGTCGATCGACAGGGTGAACTGTCCGGGAGTGGTCGCAATCGTCCCTTTCACGGACAATAACGAAGTCCTGCTGATAAGACAGTTCCGTCCGCCGGTAAATGGATACGTTATCGAACTGCCCGCGGGGCTCTGTGAAACAGGAGAATCGCTGAAAGATGCGGCTACAAGGGAACTGCTGGAAGAGACCGGGTATGCCGCCGCCAGGATGAAGTTTCTGATTAAAGGGCCGATGTCTTCCGGTTTGACGTCCGAAATGCTGGCTGTGTTTGTTGCGACCGGCCTGACTTTTTCCGGAGAAGCAGAGAGTGATGAAACAGAGGAGATAGAAGTGCTGACAGTGCCCGAGGACCAACTGGCAGCGAGGCTTTATGATCTGCAGGCAGCGGGCAACTATATAGACCTGAAGCTCTTCGGACTCATCGGGATAGCAAGGAGCACCTGAATAATAACGGCGAGGTTCATTCAGTCTTCTTTCTCTTTCCTCCGCATGCCGTCCTTTTCGCCTCTTCAATAACCTCAACCAGAGGGACATTCTTTTGGCTTGCGATCTTCCTGCAGTCATCGTATTCCGGCGTATATTTTCTTCCGGAATCATTGAGTTCGGATATCTTCACCCTGACCCTGCCGTGTCCGGTACGCAGATTTTTCAATTCCCTTCCGAGAGTCACCCTGGAAGTTTCATAATAACGGACACCTATCGTGGTTGACTCCCGGAGTATCAGGCTGATCAGATCATCCCTTCTGTCGGCGTGACATAATACGCTCAGCTTTACGCCGGGCCGGGTCTTCTTCATTATTATCTGCGTCATATAGACATCGAGAGCGCCATCCTGGAAGAGTTTTTCGATAATATATTCATATATCTGGGGGTTCATATCATCTATATTCGTCTCTATTACAGTCACCTTTTCCCTGTCCGGGCTCCGATACATATCCCCCGTGAAAATCCTGAGGATATTGGGCCTCTTTTCAAACTCCTTACTCCCGGCTCCGACACCTGTCTTTTCATGGATAAACAGAGGCATCTCTCCAAACTCTTCCGCAACTGATTTCAGTATTGCCGCTCCGGTAGGCGTGGTCAGCTCAAAAGGAGGGCCGGCGGAATATACAGGCACACCCCTTAATATTTCCGTGGTCGCCGGAGCAGGGACCGGCAACGTGCCGTGCGCCGTCTCGACAGCGCCTCCGCCAAGGTTTACGGGCGACGCATGGATTTTTTCAATACCCAGCAGATCAAGGCCTATTAATGTCCCGAAAATATCGACCAGGCAGTCTATACCACCCAGTTCGTGGAGATGGACTTTATTGATTGGTTCCCCATGGACACCGGCTTCCGCTTCAAAGAGTCTATTGAAGACTTCAGCGCCTTTTTTCCTGATGTCTTCCGATAGTGAAGAGGCCTCTATTATCCTCCTGATATCCACCAGTTTCCGGGCGGTTTCCTGCCTGCCTCTTCCCGCGGGCTTCAGTATAACATCAACCTTTGTCGCCGCAATGCCCGCCCGCCTGACTTTTTCTTCGGAAAGGCTATAACCCTTCACAGGCAGCCTTTTTAAGTGGCTCTCAAGCTCCTTAAGCGGCACACCAGCGTCTACCAGCGCTCCAAGACACATGTCGCCGCTGATCCCTGAAAAACAATCAAAATACGCTATCTTCAAGTCTCCTCCTATAGGCAGCCGGGCAGTATCAAACCTGTTTTATACACAAAAAAGCTTTTCTCCGGCTTTTTAACCCCAGATGCAGGGATTATCATATCAACCCGCCGGGGGCCTGGATCATGTCCGGTAAGTTTAATAGTTTTTATCATTATAACAAACAATATCACAAATCCGGAGACAGGAATCACATCAATCTCTGGAAAATGGCTGTACATGCAGGTTGAACTTTTGATCGAAAACGCCTTGCCGGCGCCCATGACAAAGCTTCCGTCTTTATCCCACCTCACAGGGAAAACTTGACTTCCAGCCATATTTCGGTTATTTTTTTAAATGGAGTTATCACCCCAAATTATAATTATAATCTGCATATTTTCCGTAACATTCATACTTAACCTCGGGTTTGGATATCTCAGGAGCAAGACACAAAAATACTCTTTTAAGTGGTTCCTGTACATACACCTGTCGATCCCGATGGTAGTTCTCGCGAGGATTTTGTCACATCTTGACTACCGCTATATACCTGTATTTGTACTTGCCGCCGTTGGTGGACAGATTTTCGGCGGAAGACTGGGGCCCTGATAATTGCTCGCGGCTATTTTAAGAGAACCCGGGATTATAGACATCAGGGAGGTGGAGACACCCGAACCTTCGGAAGGTGAGCTGCTGATAAAAGTAAAGGCGGCCCTGACCTGCGGGACCGACCTCAAGGCGTTTGTCAGGGGCCATTCCCTGATCCCCATGCCCGGGCCTTTCGGCCATGAATTCTCGGGCATAATCACGGCAAAAGGGAAAGGCACCGGCAAGTTTAAAACAGGAGATGCTGTAATGGCTGTCCACAGCGCTCCATGCCTTGACTGTTCATACTGCCGGAGTAAGCTCTTCAACCTCTGTGAAAATCTTATGTCCACAAAAGTCCTCGGGGCTTTTGCCGAATATATTCTGGTTCCAAGACATATAGTCCGGCAGAATGTCTTTAAGAAGCCGGATGGTCTGAGCTTCAAAGAGGCGTCCTTTCTTGAACCACTGGCATGCGTAGTCCACGGTATGGAGCCCTTAAAAATCTCTAAAGGTGAGACGGTTTTCATAATCGGGGCCGGCCCGATCGGGCTTCTCCATCTGATGCTGGCGAAATCAAAAGGCGCGAAAGTATTGATAACGGACATCGGGGAAGAAAGGCTCAGATCAGCAAAAAAATCAGGCGCTGACCTTGTCTTCCAGAGTCCGGAATCAACCCGGTTTGTACGGGATTTCACCGGGGGACCCGGCGCGGATTATGTCTTTGAATGTACCGGCCGGCCTGAAATATGGGAGTCTACAGTCAATTATGTCAGAAGAGGTGGGACAGTCGTATTATTCGGGGGCTGCAAGGCGGGCACCATCGTCAAATTCAGCGCCGACAGACTTCATTACGATGAGATAACTCTCAGGGGCACTTTTCACTTTACTCCCCGGGACGTCAAAAAATCGTTTCTTCTCCTGAAAAACAGGGAGATAGGAGTAAAAAAATTAATCTCGGGAACTTATCCCCTGAAAGAGACAGGCGATGCCTTCAGTGAACTGTCCAGGGGTATAGGGATAAAATATGCTATCGTCCCATGAACGCCTGGCTTTTATCCCGGCCCCCATGTCAGGGAATAAAAGATGAAGGTTGCTAAACTATACAGCTTTGACGATATAAGGACCGAAGACCTGCCGGTTCCTGATATAGGCCCTGAAGACGCCCTGCTCAAAACAAAGGCATGCGGCATCTGCTCGGGTGATGTCATGCAGTGGTATATCGAGAAAAAAGCGCCCCTGGTTATAGGCCACGAGCCGGCAGGCGAAATTGTAGATACAGGCAGCAAGGTCACCTCCTTTAAAAAAGGTGACAGGGTCTTTGTTCACCATCATGCGCCCTGCTTCACCTGCGGATTCTGCAGGCGGGGCGATTATGTACAGTGTCCCGTATGGAAAAGTTCGGCGATAATCCCGGGAGGCATCTCGGAATACATATTAATCCCGTCGATAAATCTCGAAAATGACACCCTGGCGCTCTCTGAAAACCTCAGTTTTGAAGACGGCACACTGGTCGAGCCGACCGCCTGCGTTGTGAAAGGATTAAGGAGGTCAAAGATAATTCGAGGTGATACAGTCCTCATTATCGGACTCGGCGTTATGGGCCTGATGAACCTGTTATTGGCAAAAGAGTATGGGGCCCGCCGGGTGATCGGCGCGGACATGGTGAAGTTCAGGCTGAACAAAGCACTTGAATACGGTGCCGACGCGGTTATAGACGTATCAGTAGAGAGCCTGCGCGATGGGCTGAGAGAGATCACAGGCGGTGATATGGCAGAGCTTGTCATAGTCGGACCTAACAGCGCGGAGGTAATGATGGAGGGGCTGGAATGTGTCAGGCCCGGAGGGCAGGTGCTCTTTTTTACTCCCGCAAGGCCCGGTGAAAAATTGATTTTAGACCCGAACCACCTCTATTTTAATGACATAAACATCATAACAAGCTATTCATGCGGACCGACCGATACTGCTGACGCCCTTGAATTTATAGAAAAAGGCGTTATATCAGCGGACAGACTCATTACACACAGGTTCCCGATAGAAAAAACGGATGAGGCGTTCAGGCTGACCTCCAGGGCGGAGAACTCCCTCAAGGCCGTAATAACATTTGACTGATTTAATAAGGAGTCTTTAATTGACAAGAAAAAAGAAGCCGGCGGAAAATTCATTCTGTGAAATAGAAAGCAATAAACCCGAGGGGAAGAGACTGAACCGTACCGCCTTTTATAAACATAAAGGCGATTTCAGTTGGCGCGGAATCAAAGACGCTCCATACAAAAACAAAGGTGACGAATGGGCCGGTATAATCAGAAGGGTGCTGATCGGTTCACATGGCGAGTCAGCAAAATTCCAGATAAGATATTTCGAAATTTCCCCTGAAGGAAACAGCAGTCTCGAAAAACACAGACATGAGCATGTGGTGATAGGTGTTAAAGGTGAAGGCATTGTGCTTACCGGCAGGACAAAAAGGAAGATGGGTTTTATGGATACGATCTACATATCTCCAGATACGCCCCATCAATTAATAAATCCCTTTAAAGAACCTTTTGGATTTTTATGCGTCGTTAATGCGAAGAGGGACAAACCAAAACTGATTAAAAAGTAATTTTGGACTTTTCTACTTAAAGTCTGTTTATAAACATTAACAGGTATTGCCTTCCGTCCGGGTCTTATGTTTCCAGTCTTTAACGCTATGCGCCATGCTCTTTGCGCTTTGCTGGTCAAAGAACCCCTTTGATTATTTTAGGGATGCTTCCGAGGCTGAACGCGTTAAAAATTCAAGGCTGTCTGAGCTTTAAGTCTTTCCTCCTTAGTCTGTTACGCTTTGCTTTTGTTTGCGCCTTAAACGTTGAACATTGAACGTCTTTTATCCTTAGCGCTATGCACCATGCCTTTCAGTGCTTTTGTCTCTGAACGTTGAACCTTGAACATTGAACATTGAACTTCTTTTATCCGTTACGCTATGCGCCATGCCTTTCAGTGCTTTTGTCTCTGAACGTTGAACCTTGAACCTTGAACGTTGAACTTCTTTAAT
>VAPF01037899.1_pt1 | contig 21756 bp, 22 predicted proteins | sample 3393931 | NCBI WGS metagenome assembly VAPF01 (sample SAMN08290437, study PRJNA428436) | hydrothermal vent metagenome | isolation source: Deep-sea hydrothermal vent chimney | place: Atlantic Ocean: South-mid Altantic Ridge | depth 2773 m m | reverse complement strand
TGCAAACACTGGATGATGATGGAATACCATCCAATGGAATAGAGATTACATCGACTACTCGTAGCAATGCCTCGGGAGTCACTGTTGATTTTAACCAAACAATAACAAGCTTCGAGAATGATGCCAGTGTGACAGCCCTTACTCAGGCACCGCTTGTCGAGGTTGCAGATGCTATCAGCCATTTTGAGGGTTCTCTCTCAGATGTAGGCTATGTTAATGGAATTGTGGGTGTTTGGTCTATGGATGGTGTAGGTAGCAATGAAACGATAGTCATTATGTTTACCGATGCTGGAGCGGCTGTACTGGTTCAAGCCGGCACCACTGACTTGAACTGTCCGCCTCCGACCTGTAAAGATGGTATCGAAGTTGGCAGTTATACCTGGAATTCCACAACAGGTGCATTAAGTGTTGACCTTTCTACTGATACCAATGGAGAGTGGGGATTTTCAGACTCCATGAATATGTTGCTGACTATTGATGGTGATTCAGCCACATTTGTTTCTGATGACTCAACTAGTATGTTTACCAGAATATCAGGATCCAGCTCTCCCATTCATGGTGGATGGGGATCATCCAGCAAGATAAATGGTAGAGATATATTTTTCATCTTCTTTGAGGATGGTAAGGCAGTTCATCTTGAAGCGGGAGCTGGTGATCCTTATGGACAGGATGGTGTAGAGATTGCGACTTACACTTGGAACCCCGCTACCGGTGAATTATCAGCTTCTGTATTGATAGATACAAATGGTGAGTGGGGGTTTTCAGATTCAACGGGCATGAGCTTCATCGTGAATGGTGATGATGTCACAATAAGTGCACAAGATGGCAGTGTTGATCTGGATAGAATTTTCTAGAAATCCCTTCGTTGCAGCATAGATAATGAATGAATGAAGGATATATTTTTTTGAATCAGTGAGGCAGTCCCCGGTTCTGCCGGGAGAGCTGCCTGACTTGCCAATAGCAAAGACTGCTTGCAAGCCTCGGCAACGTTGAAATTGGTTGTTTTTGGCACAAAGCAGCCAGTCATGAATTGATCATCGGCTCCTCACTATCGGAAAATTGAAGCAATGGACAGGAAAATCAAGGTACTGATCGTCGATGATTCGGCGTTGGTACGGCAGGTGTTGACCGAGATGCTGAATTCTGCAGCGGATATCGAGGTCGTTGGTACCGCACAAGATCCCTTTGTGGCGCGCGAGCGTATCAAGTCGCTGAAGCCGGATGTACTGACCCTGGATGTGGAGATGCCACGCATGGACGGCGTGACCTTCCTGCGTAATCTTATGCGGCTGCGCCCCATGCCGGTGGTGATGGTCTCGACTCTCACGGAGAAGGGCGCCGATATTACCTTTCAGGCGCTGGAGTTGGGTGCGGTGGATTTTGTCTCAAAGCCCAAGACAGATATCGCCCACACCCTGGACGATTATGCCGAAGAGATTATTACCAAGGTGCGCACGGCGGCCAGTGCCCGGGTGCAGGCCCTGACGCGGAGTTCAGTCGATGACAGGTCGGAACGACACTCGGCGGATGCGGTGCTTGGCAAGGTGTCAGCCAGCACTCATTTTCGCACCACCGATCGCATTCTTGCCATTGGCGCCTCGACGGGCGGTACCGAGGCGATCAAGGAAGTGCTCATGCGTCTGCCAGCGGATACGCCGGGGACGGTGATTACACAACATATTCCAGAGGCCTTCAGCGCCCCCTTTGCCAAACGCATGAACGGTATTTCGGCAATGACGGTTTGTGAGGCCGAAGACGGACAGCAGATTGTCACCGGTCATGCCTATATCGCTCCCGGCAGCCAGCATCTGCTGGTGGAACGGGACGGCGCACGTTATATCTGTCGTCTCAACGATGGCCCGCCGGTCAACCGGCACAAACCGTCCGTGGATGTCCTGTTCCGCTCGGTGGCGCAAAATGTGGGCTCGAACGCCATTTCCGTGCTGCTGACAGGTATGGGTGACGATGGTGCGCGGGGTATGCAGGAAATGAAAGAGGCTGGCGCGCCGACCATCGCTCAAGATGAAAAGAGCAGTGTGGTGTGGGGTATGCCGGGCGAGGCGGTCAAGCTGGGCTGCGTGGACAGCGTGCTTTCCCTGACTAAGATTCCGGGGCATATCCTGCAACAGTTGAAGGGCTAATCCGGATATTCCCTGTCGGAAGAGCCTCTTGCAAAACTCATGAGCGGCGATCAGCTTCCCCTCTTTGTCCCCTTTCCGAGCTGGAATTTCGCTCCATGGAACCACCATGAAACTCATTCCATCCCGGAAATGGACTCAAAGTGGGATTGCCGCTCATCCACTCAGAGTTCCGCAAGAGGCTCGGAATTGCAACGCTTATGATGATAATATTAATAGATAGTAATATTAATAACAGATATGCTATGGGGAACAAGTGGTTACCATCAGCGAAGTCTGGGGCGGTGGCCTGCCTGCTGCGATGAGAAGGAGAACGAGTGGTATGGGGATTACGACACAGCTTTCTGAACAAGGCGATCAGTTGAATATTGTTATTGCCGGCCGTTTTGATTTTAGTCTGCACGCGGAGTTTCGCGATGCCTATCGGAATTTGCCCTCTGATACCAAATTTATTATCGACCTGAGCCAAACGATCTTTATGGATAGCTCGGCCATGGGCATGTTGCTGTTGTTACGCGAGTTTGCCGGTGAGGAGTCTGCCGATATTCAGCTGCTGAACTGCAGCCCGGAAGTGCGTAAGGTGCTGTCCATTTCCAACCTGGACAAGATGTTTTCCTTGGTCTGAACTCATTCGTTGGTCAAAACAAGTGCGACAGGTGTTGATTGGCGATTGAAGGGGGCTTCAGGTGAGACGCTAAAGAGCGTCTGTTACGTTTTTGGCTACTGTTATCTTCAAGTCATCAATCCGGGTTAAACGTCATGATGCGGGTAGCGGCAACGATTTTCTTTTTGCAGGTGATGTTTTTCCTGGTGGGTTGCTCCACGTTGCAGGTGCATGCCACTCATGCCACAAAAACTCAGCCTTTATACCCTTATGCGGGAACGAAATCCGCTATTACCAAGTTTTATAAAAGCTTTGATGATTACCAATATTATGGACAGGTATACGTAAAATTTATTGATATTCCCTTATGTCTTGCCGCTGACACAGTCTTGTTGCCATATGGTTTATTCGTCCTGAGCAAAGATTAGCCAGTAGCCTGGGTTGAGCCTGCGAAACCCGGGAAGCAAAGAAGACTCACTCAATAAGCCCCTCCTTTTCTCTCTCCCTCTCGTTAGCCATTTATCCCCCGCTACTGCGGATACTGACACTGTTCCACAGCCTGAATTACTCGGGTTTCGTAGGTTGCTCAGCCCAGGCTACTGGCTGGCGATCTATGTCCAGACTTTCCGTCCATCGGACCCCCCAGGTCGCGACAGCGGCTATTCCATATGACTGACGGGTTTCCGGCTATGCCGCTGCCCACAGCCAGTCAAAAAATTGTCATTCCCTGAGGCTGTATTTGTAACTCATTAAAAATATTGAGGTTATGTTGCTATGGTCGAGTGGCATAGCATTTGCAGTAAGGCAGATGTAAACGTCTATTTAGCACCGAAGCTGCACAGAAATTGAGGAATTAAAGCCATGGCAGATGATGACAAGGACCAGGAAAAGCCTAAGGGCTCGATGGTGACCAAGATCCTTCTCTTCGGCGTGTTGCCGTTGATGACCGCCATTGTGCTGGTCGTGGGCGGTCTGTTCGTTGCCGGCGTGTTACCCGGCGGTGGTGGCGGTCATGTCGCTGTGGAGGAGGGGCATGACGGGGGGCATGATGAGGATGACAGTGATTCAACGGCGGATTTGCCAGCGGTGTACATCCCTATCGATCCCGCTTTTGTGGTCAATTTCGCCAGCCAGGGGCGCGCACGTTTTTTGCAAATCACCGTGGAGGTGATGGCGCGCGATCCCAAGGTGCCGGAGTATATCGAACAGCATTTGCCGGTGATCCGTAACAACTTGATGCTGCTGTTCAGTAGCCAGACTTACGATAGCGTGAATACCTTGGAAGGCAAAGAGGCCTTGCGTGAGGAGGCCTTGTCTGTGATTCAGGAAATTCTGCAAGAAGAGACCGGTGACGCCGGTGTGGATGCGGTGTACTTCACCAGCTTTGTGATGCAGTAGCCGGCGGAATTCGACGACATGGCCGTAAACGACCTTCTTTCCCAGGACGAAATCGATGCTCTGCTGCACGGTGTCTCCAGCAGCGATATCGATACCGATGCCGAGGATGACCTTGCCGATGGAGAGGCCCGTGAATATGACTTCACCACCCAGGATCGCATCGTCCGTGGACGTATGCCGACCCTGGAGATGGTCAACGAGCGTTATGCGCGCTTGTTCCGTATCAGCCTGTTCAACATGTTGCGCCGCAGTGCAGAAATCTCCGTTGGTGGTGTGCAGATGCTGAAGTTTTCTGAATATGTGCACAGCCTGTTTGTGCCCACCAGTCTCAATATGGTGCGTATCAAACCGTTGCGGGGAACGGCGCTGTTCGTGCTCGATCCCAAACTGGTGTTCATGGTGGTGGACAATTATTTCGGTGGTGACGGCAGCTTCCACACCAAGATCGAAGGCCGTGAGTTTACCCCCACCGAGCGGCGTGTGATCCAGATCATCCTCGACCAGGTTTTCATCGACCTGAAAGAGGCCTGGTCACCAGTGATGGATCTGGATTTTGAGTTTATCAATTCAGAAGTGAATCCCCAGTTTGCCAACATCGTCAGCCCCAGCGAAGTGGTGGTAGTGACGACCTTTCATGTGGAGATCGAAGGCGGTGGCGGAGACTTTCATGTCACGATGCCCTATTCAATGTTAGAGCCAATGCGTGAGATCCTCGATGCCGGTGTGCAGAGTGATCGTGATGACGCCGATGGGCGCTGGGGGTTTTCTCTGCACGAAGAAGTAAAAAGTGCAAAAGTGCATCTTTCTTGCACCTTGACCGAGGTGGAAATGAACCTGCGTGATGTGCTGGACATGAAGGCTGGTGATGTGATTTCGGTGGATATTCCGGAGTTGGTGACGGTGAGTGCCGAGGGGGTTCCGGTATTCCGTGGCAAGTATGGAGTTTCCAATGGCAATGAGGCCGTCAAGGTTGTTGAGCAGGTCACCTTGCCATCTAACCCTGAGGCGCAGCTGGTTTTGAAAAGAAAGTCGGACAGTGAACCTCTGCAACTTCCTGAACCCGTCAGTGCAGTGAACCATCAATAGAATGTGTAGCAGAACATAAAATATATAGGTAAGCACATGAACGATACGACGGACACAGAAGACAGCGGCGCTGGCGATGATTGGGCTGCCGCCATGGCGGAGCAGACCAGTGTCGAAGGAGAGGCCTCGAGTGAGGCCGCCTCGGCAGAGGCCGATTGGGGAGATGCGTTGGCCGAACAGGCCAGTGCTGAGGAAGATACTGTCGATAAGGTCGAGCAGGCGCCGATGGAAAATCTGCAGGCAGAAGGAAATGGCGAAACCCTGGAAGATGTCAGCCTTGATGTGATCCTGGATATTCCCGTTAATATCAGTTTGCAGATCGGCTCGGCAAAAATCAGTATCCGCAATTTGCTGAAACTGAATCAAGGCTCAGTGGTGGAGCTGGAACGCCTGGCGGGTGAGCCGCTGGACGTGAATGTTAATGGAACGCTTATTGCGCATGGTGAAGTCGTGGTGGTGAATGAGAAATACGGTATTCGCCTCACCGATGTTATCAGTGCCCAGGAACGTATCAAGAAACTGAAATGATGAAAATGCCGCTGATACAGATTATTACCACCATCACCGGTTTGATCGCCGGGACGGTACTGGCTGCCGAGGAGAAGGCCCCGGTCAGCACCGTGTTGACGGATAATAATGTCACCTCTCATTTGTTACAGACCACTCTCGGTTTGCTGGCTGTGCTGGCGGTGATCGTCGCCATCGGGTGGGCGGTGAAGCGTTTCGGCAACCTGCGTGGTGGTGTGCAGGGGCAGATGAAGATTATTGGTGGTATATCGCTGGGTACACGTGAACGCGTGGTGCTGTTACAGGTTGGTGATCAACAGTTAGTGTTAGGTGTGGCACCGGGTCAGGTTCGTACCTTGCATGTGCTGGATCAACCGCTGACCTCCGGCGATGGTAATGCCGAGGCGTCGGTGGTGGATAACGCGGGTGTTCCCAGTTTTGCTATGCGCATGCAGTCCGCACTGAAAAGTCGGGGGTTGGGATAATGCGCGGTCGTTTCCCGTTCATCATTGCCCTATTGGCCTTGCTGTTCTCCGGTCTGGCACAGGCGGCTGAGCCCGGTTTGCAGATACTTTCCGTGACCACCGAAAAAGACGGCGGCCAGACTTACAGCGTGGGTCTGCAGATATTGGCCTTGATGACCGCCTTCAGCCTGCTGCCTGCGGCACTGATCATGCTGACTTCCTTTACCCGTATCATTATCGTGCTGGCTATTGTGCGTCAGGCGGTGGGCATGCCGCAGGCGCCGTCCGGACAGATTCTCATTGGTCTGGCATTGTTTCTGACCTTCTTCGTCATGTCGCCGGTATTCACCCAGGTTTACGACGACGCCGTGGTGCCCTATCTGGATGAAAAGATTGAGGCCAAGGTGGCCTTCGAACGCGCCAGCCTACCATTTCGTGAATTCATGTTGGCGCAGACGCGTGACAAAGACCTGTCCATGTTCGCTGATATCGCCGGTAGTGAGCCCATTGATGACCCTGCCGATGTGCCCTTTTCCCTGCTGATGCCGTCATTCATTACCAGCGAACTGAAGACCGCCTATCAGATCGGCTTTCTGATTTTTATCCCCTTCCTGATTATTGATCTGGTGGTGGCGTCGGTACTGATGGCCATGGGCATGATGATGTTGTCACCGATGATCATTTCACTGCCTTTCAAAATCATGCTGTTCGTGCTGGTGGATGGTTGGGCCATGATCATGGGTACGCTGGCATCGAGTTTTTACGTCTGATTTCAGTTGCCCCTTCCCGGGTGGCCGTGCGCTAAAGGAAAATAATCATGACCCCGGAAATGGTATTGACCATCGCGCAAAAGGCCCTTGAGGTTACCCTGTTGCTGACCGGAATTATTCTTCTGCCGGCACTGGCCGTGGGCCTGCTGGTGAGTATGTTCCAGGCCGCCACCCAGCTCAATGAGCAGACCCTGAGTTTTATTCCCAAACTGGGCATCACCTTTCTTACCCTGATGGCGGCGGGTCCCTGGCTGTTGACCTTGCTGATGGATTTCACCCAGCGCCTGCTCAGTGAAATCCCGATGATCATCGGCTAAGCGGGGTATCCCTATGATGACCCTTGCCAGTTCGGAAATCATGTCATGGGTCGGGGCCTTTCTCTGGCCGCTGTTTCGTGTTGCGGCATTGGTGACGGCGGCGCCGGTGTTTGGCGCACGCACGGTTCCGACGCGCATCAAACTGGTCTTCGCCCTGATGATCACCCTAGTCATTATGCCGACCTTACCCGCACCACCGGCGGTTGATCCACTCAGTGGCGAGGCCGTCCTGATCACCCTTAACCAGATTATTATCGGCGTCGCCATGGGGCTGGCTCTGCGATTAATTTTTGCCATGTTTGTACTGGGTGGACAGATCATCGCCTATCAAATGGGCCTGGGTTTCGCCACCATGGTTGATCCCACTTCCGGCACCACGGTGCCGGTTATCAGTCAGTTTTATGTCATTATGCTGACCCTGATTTTCTTTGCCCTGGATGGGCATCTGGTGTTCATCGATGTGGTGGCGGAAAGCTTCAGAACCCTGCCCATCGGCATGCATGGCCTCAGCCGCGATGGCATGTGGCAGCTCGCGGTGTGGGGCGGAAATATGTATGCCGGTGCGGTGCAGATCGCTCTGCCGGCTATCGCCTCGCTGTTGTTGATCAATCTGACTTTCGGCATCGTTACCCGCTCGGCACCACAGTTCAACATCTTTTCATTAGGTTTCCCCATCGCCATTCTGGCGGGTTTTTTCATCATGATGCTTACCATGGATGTGATCTCCGCGCAGGTGAGTCATCAGCTGACGATTATCTTCGAATTCATGCGCTGGCTGGCGGGAGGTTGACGTGGCGCAAAACGACAACGGCCAGGAACGCTCGGAAGAGGCGACGGGCAAACGCAAACAAGAGTCCCGTGACAAGGGACAGATCGCCCGCTCGAAGGAACTCACCACGGTCATCATGATGCTGGTGGGTTGTGCCGGATTTCTGCTCCTGGGCAAGGGCATGGTCACTGGTCTGGAGGTAATCCTACGCAACAATCTCAGCTTGCAGCGTGAGGCCGTATTCGATACTGCGGCGATGCTGCGTATGTTTGCCGATTCAGCCTTCGCCGGCTTGGCCTTGGTGACTCCACTGATGTGTCTGCTGGTCGTTGTTGCCATTCTTGCTCCCATGGCGCTGGGTGGCTGGTCATTCAGTATCAAGCCGCTGCAACCGGATCTGAAGAAGATCGACCCCATCAAGGGTATGGGGCGGATTTTCTCCGCCAAGAGCCTGGCGGAGTTGGTGAAATCTGTTATCAAGCTGGTCTTGGTTGGCGCAGTGGGCTATTGGTTGTTGGTCAGCAAAATGGATATTTTTCTAGCCCTGGGTTACGAGGACGTGAACAAAGGTATCGCCCACCTCGGCGACGAACTGATTTTCATGGTGCTTTGGCTCAGCAGCGCATTGATTCTGGTGGCGATACTGGATGTGCCTTTTCAGATCTGGGATCACTCGCGCCAGCAGCGCATGACCAAGCAGGAAGTGAAGGATGAATTCAAGGAGACGGAGGGGAGTCCGGAGCTGAAGAGCAAGATCCGCCAGACCCAGCAGGAAATCGCCCAACGCCGCATGATGGAAGAGGTGCCCAAGGCCGACGTGGTGATCACCAACCCGACCCATTATTCGGTGGCGCTGAAATACGATCAGGAAAAGAGTGCGGCGCCCATCGTGGTCGCTCTGGGTGTCGATGAAGTGGCCGGTCATATCCGTCGTATTGCCGTCGCCAATGATGTACTTATTGTCTCTGCGCCGCCATTGGCGCGCGCTATATATCACCACACCGAATTAAATGAAGAGATTCCTGCCGGGCTGTTTTTGGCCGTGGCGCAGGTGCTGGCCTATGTCTTCCAGTTGCGTCATTACAACCTCAATGGTGGTATTGCGCCGGAATTCGGTGCCGATATGCCGATCCCCGATGACCTGAAACGAGATGAAGAGTGATGGATACCCGCCAATTAATTGAACGCGCCAAGCGCCTGGCCAGTAGCGGGCTCGGTGCCCCTCTTCTGGTGATGGTGATGCTGGCCATGATGGTGGTGCCATTGCCACCCTTCATGCTGGACATCCTGTTTACCTTCAATATCTCTCTGGCGCTGGTGATCCTGCTGGCGTCGGTGTACGTCAAGCGGCCACTGGATTTCGCCGTGTTTCCCACCATTCTGCTGTTGGCTACCCTGCTGCGCCTGTCGCTGAATATCGCCTCGACGCGCGTGGTGCTGCTGGAAGGCCATACCGGCACCGATGCTGCTGGGCAGGTAATCAAGGCCTTTGGTGAATTCGTCGTCGGTGGTAACACGGCAGTGGGTATCGTTATCTTCATGATCCTGGTGATCATTAACTTCGTCGTGGTTACCAAGGGCGCCACCCGTGTGGCCGAGGTGAGTGCGCGTTTCACCCTGGATTCCATGCCCGGCAAGCAGATGGCCATCGACGCCGACCTCAACGCCGGCATCATTACTCAGGAGGAGGCCCGCGAGCGTCGCACCGAGGTCACCCAGGAAGCCGATTTCTATGGCTCCATGGACGGCGCCGGCAAGTTCGTGCGTGGTGATGCGGTGGCCGGCATCCTGATCCTGGTGATCACCATCATTGGAGGTTTGACGGTGGGCATGCTGCAGCACGGCATGAGTATGGGCGACGCCACCCACAACTACACCCTGCTGACCATCGGTGACGGCCTGGTGGCACAAATTCCCTCATTACTGCTGTCCACGGCCGCCGGCCTGATGGTGACGCGTAATTCTGTCTCGCAGGACATGGGCGAACAGGTGCTCGAGCAATTGTTCGATAACCCCAAGGCACTGGCCGTGGCAGCCACCATCATCGGCACCATGGGCCTGATCCCCGGCATGCCTAACCTGGTCTTCCTGAGTCTGGCGGCTTTGGCGGGCGGTTCCGCCTGGTGGATTTCGAAACAGAAGAAAGAAGATGAGGACAAGCCGGCGGCGGCGTCGGCACCGGAGACTCTGCCGGAAAACAAAGAGCTGAGCTGGGACGACGTGGAGCCGGTGGATATCATTGGCCTGGAAGTGGGCTATCGATTGATCCCCATGGTCGACCGCAGTCAGGGCGGACAGTTGATGGGCCGCATCAAGGGCGTACGCAAGAAGCTGTCGCAGGAGCTGGGCTTCCTGATTCCTTCGGTGCACATCCGTGACAACCTCGATCTGTCGCCCAATACTTACCGCCTGGCCCTGATGGGCGTGCCCGTCGGCGAGGCCGAGATCCACCCGGATCGTGACATGGCCATCAATCCCGGGCAGGTATTCGGTACCCTTCCCGGCGGCATTGCCACCACCGATCCGGCCTTTGGCCTGGAGGCGGTGTGGATCGATCCCTCACAGCGTAACCAGGCGCAAAGCCTGGGTTACACGGTGGTGGATGCCAGCACCGTGATCGCCACCCACCTCAGTCACATCCTGCAGAGCCATGCTGCCGAGCTGCTGGGCCACGAAGAGGTGCAACAACTGCTCGACAAGCTGGCCAAGTCGGCGCCCAAACTGGTGGAGGATCTGGTACCCAAGCTGCTGCCTTTGGGTGTGGTGCTGAAGGTATTGCAGAACCTGCTACAGGAACGGATTCCCATCCGCGACATACGCACGATCGCCGAAACCTTGGCGGAACATGCATCAAACAGTCAAGACCCCGGCGTTCTCTCTGCGGCCGTGCGGGTCGCCCTGAGTCGCTCAATTGTCCAGAAAATCAGTGGTATGGGGGCGGATTTGTCGGTAATGACCTTGGATCCAAGGTTGGAACAGTTATTGCAACAGACCCTTGCAGGTGGCGCCGATCAAGCCGGCGGGCTCGAACCGGGACTGGCAGAGAACCTGCAACGTTCCCTGGCCGAGCAGGCTCAGCGCCAGGAAGCCGCCGGACATCCTGCAGTACTGCTGGTATCAGCCGGCCTGCGGGGATTGCTGGCACGCTTCGTCAGACACAGCATTCCCAATATGCATGTGCTGGCGTTCAACGAGATACCGGATAACAAGCAGGTCAAGATTACCGCCACGGTGGGGACTTGACCGAGCCGCCGCCGAGACGTTCCGGGCGGACTGAGTTACCGAGGTAGCGAGAACTGATGAAGATCAAACGTTTTTTTGCCAAAGATATGCGGACGGGGATTCGCCAGGTGCGCGAGGCCCTCGGCGCCGACGCGGTGATTCTCTCCAACCAGAAGGTGGTGGGTGGCATCGAGATCGTTGCCGCCATCGACTATGACGAGGCTCTGCTGGCTGCCGAGGAGTCGGCGACCCGCAACGGCCTATTGGACACCGGCCCGACACAGGATGCATTGGCCAGTGAACCTGTCGCGGATCTGTTGAGCGAGGATACCATCAGTCTCAGTCGCCCGGCTGGCGGGCGTCAGGCCTATGTAGCGTCTGCCGAGTCGCCGCGTGACAGCGAGATCCCATGCCCGGAAATACCTGCCGAGCCGCCGCGTCGCAAGGCCACGACACCGAGTGCGCGCCCGGTGCCGGCGGTGGAATGGTCGCAGGATCCGATCCTGCAACAGATGAAGAACGAACTCAAGGATCTGCGCGGCCTGCTCGAACAGCAGCTCTCCAGCCTCGCCTGGAGCGACCTGTCACATCGCAACCCCTTACAGGCCAAGCTGATCCGCTGCCTGCTAGAGCTGGGCCTGAGCCCGGCCCTGTGTCAACAGGTGGCCGACGAGGTGGGCAGTGGCCACGACGACTTCGACAACGTCTGGCGTCATGCCCTGGCCTGGCTGGCCAGCCGTGTGCCGCTGGACACCGCCGACAGCCTCGATGGAGGGGGTGTGGTGGCCTTAGTGGGCGCCACCGGTGTCGGCAAAACCACCACCATCGCCAAGCTGGCGGCGCGCTATGCCCTGCGCCACGGTCGCGACAAGGTGGCGCTGATCACCACCGACGGCTATCGAATCGCCGCTCACGAACAGTTACGTACTTATGGCCGCATTCTGAATATTCCGGTGCGCATTGCCAATACCCGCGAAGAATTGACGGAGGCGCTGAAGCTGCTCGTCGACAAGGAACTGATCCTTATCGATACCGCCGGCATGAGCCAGCGTGATGTGCGTCTGTCCGAACAGTTTTCGATGATTACCGGCAGTGCGTCGATTATCCGCACCTATCTGGTGTTGTCCACTAACACCCATCGTGCTGGTTTGCGCGAGATAGTAAAGGCCTTCAAGGAGGTGCGCCTGGATGGTTGCATCCTCACCAAGATGGACGAGACCACCAGCCTTGGCGGCACGCTTTCCACGGTGATGGAGAACAATCTGCCGGTGGCCTATATGAGCGATGGCCAGCGGGTACCGGAAGATATTCATATTGCCCGTGCCCACACCCTGGTCAACCGTGCAGTACTGGTGGCGCAACAGACCAGTCAGGGCCTGGAACAGGAATCACTTAATCTGGCTTTTAGTGGGATGGTGGCAAATGCTCATGGCTGAAGCACTCGATCAGGCGGCCGGTCTGCGCCGCATTGCCACACCCCGGCCGGTACGCGTTATTACCGTCGCCAGCGGCAAGGGTGGGGTGGGTAAGACCAACGTGACGGTCAATCTGGGGCTGAGCCTCACCGCACAGGGCAAGGAAGTGCTGTTGCTGGATGCCGACCTGGGCCTGGCCAATATAGACGTGATGCTGGGCCTGCACACCCATTACGATTTGTCCCATGTGTTGAAGGGTGAGCGCACTCTGGAAGAGGTCATTTGCACCGGACCACAGGGTATGCGCATTGTGCCGGCCTCCTCGGGCCTGCAGAACATGGCCGGGCTGAGCAGTGCGGAACATGCCGGCATCATCAGCGCCTTCAGTGAGCTGAGCGTGACCCCGGATGTACTGCTCATCGACACCGCTGCCGGTATCTCCGATAACGTGGTGACCTTCTCGCGGGCGGCACAGGAGGTGATTGTGGTGGTCTGCGACGAACCGGCCTCCATCACCGATGCCTACGCACTGATCAAACTGCTCAACCGTGAATACGGCATCTACCGCATCCGCGTGCTCACCAACCGGGTGCAGAGCGTGCAGGACGGGCGGGCACTCTACAACAAAATTCTCAAAGTCACGGATCGTTATCTGGACGTGGCGTTGGACTTCATGGGTGTGGTTCCCGAGGACGAGTATCTGCGCAAGGCAGTACAGAAACAGCGCGCGGTGGTGGACGCCTATCCCAGAAGCAAGTCGGCACTGGCATTTAAGAAGTTGGCCAGTAAAGCCGATAGTTGGCCCGTACCGGCATCGGCTGGCGGGCAGCTCGAGTTTTTCGTTGAACAGCTGATCATGGCCAGTCAGCAAAACCTAGGCCAGTAACTTAAGCCAGTAACTTACAAGCCGGTAACCATTTAAGGAGCGTCGTCATGAGCGGAGCGGCAATGTACGCGGAGGCACAGGCCTTCGACCAGAACATCAATGATGAGATTGCGCAGCATGCACCCCTGGTAAAGCGTATTGCCTACCATCTGATGTCGCGATTGCCGCCCAGCGTGCAGCAGGATGATCTGATACAGGCCGGTATGATCGGTCTGCTGGAATCGTTACGCAACTATGATGCCTCACAGGGCGCCAGCTTCCAGACCTACGCCCGTATTCGTATTCGCGGCGCCATGCTGGACGAGATCCGCAAGAACGATTGGGCGCCACGTTCCGTGCATCGCAAGGCCCGCATGGTGGCCGAGGTGGTGAAGGACATAGAAAATCGCACCGGCCGCGATGCGCGCGATCAGGAGATCGCCGAGGGTCTGGGTGTCAGCCTGCCGGAATATCACCGGCTGTTGCAGGATGCCAGCGGTCATCGCGTATTCAGCTATGACGAACTGAACGTGGAGTCACACGGTGCACCCGAGGGTTTAACTCAGCGGCTGCCGGGGCCGCTAGAGGGGCTGCAGTCGGCAGACTTCAAACGCAGCCTGGCCGATGCCATTGCCGGCCTGCCGGAGCGTGAACGCTTGGTGATGACCCTGTATTACGACGAAGAACTGAACCTGCGCGAGATCGGTTCCATCCTCGGTGTCAGTGAATCGCGTATTTGTCAGATTCACAGCCAGGCCGTGATCCGTTTGCAGTCACGCATGAATCACTGGACACGGAATGATGACTGAGCGCCACGGCAATGCCGGCAACGGTCGACAGTCATACAACTAACAGTATTAGTAGGAGCGGAGGCCCCCTTGGACAAGAACATGAAAATCCTCATTGTGGACGATTTTTCCACGATGCGGCGGATTATCAAAAATTTGCTCCGTGATCTGGGTTTTTCCAATACCCAGGAGGCCGATGACGGCCTCACGGCATTACCCATATTGAAGGCCGGTGGTTTCGATTTTCTTGTCACCGACTGGAACATGCCGGGCATGCAGGGCATCGATCTGTTGAAGGAAGTCAGGGCCGATGCCGAGCTGGCCGGTCTGCCGGTGCTGATGGTGACGGCGGAGCAGAAACGCGAACAGATCATCGAGGCGGCCCAGGCGGGTGTCAATGGTTATATCGTCAAGCCCTTCACGGCGCAGACACTGAAAGAAAAGATTGACAAGATTTTCGAGCGCGTTGATGGGGGGGGCTGAGACATGTCTACAGAAACAGTTGCAGTCAATACCGATGTCAGTGAAGACGTTCTTGCCCATGCCGAAGCGCTGGTGCGTGAGATGCAGGCCGGCAATGAAGCACAGGTCACGAATCTGCTGAGCCTCATCAACACGGCTCGCGAAGAGGGCATCTATCACGAAGTTGGCAAGATGACCCGTCAACTACACGATTCATTGAATTCCTTTAGCCAGGAAACCCGTCTCGATGCGCTGACCGAAGACGAGATTCCCGATGCGCGTGCCCGTTTGCGGCATGTGATCACCCTGACACAGAAATCCGCCGACCGTTCTCTGAGCGCGGTGGAAAAGACCCTGCCCAAATGCGACCAGCTGTCTGAGCGTATCGCCAAACTGGGCAATAGCTGGCAGAACTTCAAGCGCCGCGAAATGAGTATTGACCAGTTTCGTGCCCTGAGTACCGAGCTGGAGGCCTTTTTCACCGATGCCGAACAGGATACTTCCGAGATTCGTGACGGTCTCAATGAAATCATGATGGCGCAGGATTTCCAGGATCTCACCGGACAGATCATCAGCCGCGTTATCGAGCTGGTGGAAGAGGTGGAAGGCAACCTGGTGGAGTTGGTGCGCATCACCGGAACAAAGTTTTCAGGCTCGGAAGAAAAGGATACGGGTAAAGACAAAAAGCCCGATATCGAAGCCGCAGGCCCGGCAATCCCGGGTGTGGGCAAGAGTGATCTGGTGTCTGGCCAGGACGAAGTGGATGACTTGCTATCGAGCCTGGGCTTCTGAGGAACGATCATGGCGTTTGATGACGACGAAGAACTCTTACAGGACTTTCTGGTTGAGGCCGGAGAGATCCTCGAATTACTCAACGAGCAGCTGGTCGATCTTGAGCTGCGTCCCGATGATAAGGAATTGCTGAATGCCGTGTTCCGTGGTTTTCACACCATCAAGGGCGGTGCCAGTTTTCTCAGTCTCGATGCGATGGTGGGTCTTTGCCACCGTGCCGAAGATGTCTTCAACGCCCTGCGTAACGATGAGTTGAGTGTCAATGCGCAGCTGATGGATATCATGCTGCCGGTACTGGATGTGTTGAATACACAGTTTGACACCCTGCGTGGAGGGCAGGAACCGGAGCATGCCGAGGCCGGTATGTTGTTGGGTCTCGAAAATCTGCTCAAAGGGGAGGTCGCAAGCGCTGCGCCTGATGCGGCGGATGAAGCCTTTGATCAGTTGCTCGAATCCGCTGATGTAGCAGTACCTGCGGTGGTGGGTGGCAGTGAAGAAATCAGTGAGGAAGAATTCGATGCCTTGCTGGACCAACTGCATGGTGAAGGTAAGCACAGCGGTGTGCCGGGTGACAAACCCGCGGGTACCACGGCTGACGGATCGTCTGCGGCGAAAGCGCCACTGCCAATTCCTCCAGTACCGGCTGGTGAAGAGATCAGTGAAGATGAATTCGAGGCCCTGCTGGATCAGCTGCATGGCGCAGGCAAGCCTGCGGGTGTGTCGGCGGCCGACAAGGCCGTCGCCGAGACGGCGTCGCAAAAGACAGAAACCAAACCTGCGGCGGAAAACAAACCCGCAGCGGCTACGGAAAGCAAACCGACTAAAGAAAATAAGCCTGCAGCAAAGGCCAAGGCGAAAACGGCCGCCAAGGAATCTGCCACGGCCGAAACCACAGTGCGGGTGGATACCAAGCGTCTCGATGACATCATGAACCTGGTGGGTGAGCTGGTATTGGTGCGTAACCGCATGGCGACACTGGAACTGACCACACAAAATGAAGAGCTGAGCAAGGTGGTTGGCAACCTGGATGTGGTGACGGCCGACCTGCAATCGGCGGTGATGAAGACCCGCATGCAGCCGATCAAAAAAGTCTTTGGCCGTTTTCCACGTGTGGTGCGGGATCTGGCGCGTAGCCTGAAAAAAGAAGTCAGCCTGGAAATGCAGGGTGAAGAAACCGACCTGGACAAGAATCTGGTGGAGGCGCTGGCCGATCCATTGGTGCATCTGGTGCGCAATGCCGTCGATCACGGTATCGAATTGCCGGAAGAGCGTGTTAAGGCCGGCAAACCACGTGCCGGCTCGGTGATTCTGAGTGCCGAACAAGAGGGCGATCATATCACCCTGACGATCCAGGATGATGGCAAGGGTATGGATCCCGATGCATTGCGCAAGGCGGCCGTGATCAAAGGCCTGATGGATGAGGACGCCGCCGCCCGTCTGGAAGATCGTGATTGTTACAACCTGATTTTTGCCCCCGGTTTTTCCACCAAAGTGGAAATTTCCGATGTCTCCGGGCGTGGTGTGGGCATGGATGTGGTCAAGACCCGCATCGAGCAATTGAACGGTACCGTAGTGATCGATTCAGAGCTGGGTCGTGGCAGTATTATCAATATTCAGGTGCCGCTGACACTGGCCATCATGCCAACACTCATGGTTATGCTTGAGGATCAGATATTCGCCCTGCCGTTGGCCAGTGTCAATGAAATCTTCCATCTCGACCTGACCCGCACCAATGTCGTTGACGGCCAGCTGGTGGTGGTGGTGCGCGATAAGGCCCTGCCGCTGTTTTATCTGCGTCGCTGGCTGGTCGCTGGCGCCTCTTACGAAGAGCTGCCAAAGGAAGGGCACGTGGTGGTGGTCAGTATCGGCGCCCAGCGTGTTGGTTTCGTCGTCGACCAACTGATCGGTCAGGAAGAAGTGGTTATCAAACCCCTTGGGGCCTTGCTGCACGGTATGAAAGGATTGGCCGGTGCGACGATTACAGGCGACGGGCGCATCTCGCTGATACTCGATATCCCGGGGTTGATGCAGAGATACGTCCGCCGCATATAGGGCGGGCCACCATGTCCATCCGCGTCCTGGTGGTGGATGATTCGCGATTCTTTCGTCGACGCGTCACCGAAATGCTGGAGTCAGATCCGCAGATCAAGGTAATCGGCAGTGCGGAGAACGGCGAGCAGGCGGTGCAGATGGCCAACCGTTTGCGGCCGGATATTATTACCATGGATGTGGAAATGCCGATTATGGATGGTATCACCGCAACGCGAAAAATCATGGCCAGCCGGCCCACAGGCATTCTGATGTTTTCCTCCCTGACCACCGAGGGCGCCCAGGCCACACTGGATGCACTGGAGGCGGGTGCTGCTGATTTTCTACCGAAACGTTTTGAAGATATTTCGCGTGATCGCGAAGAGGCCTGCCGTGTACTGTGTGAGCGGGTTCGGGCGGTGGGCAGCCGGCGGTTGCCACGTCCGCGGCAGATGCCGGCAGCATCGGTATCTACTGCTGTAACGAACCCGTTGTTCTCAGCGGGTGTGCAGACTGCAACGGCTGTATTGGCGAAATCTTCCGCAGGCGTGACGGACAGGCTGGCAGTGCCCGGTGGTGAATTAGCGCCTGGGCGGATCAAGCTGGTCGCCATTGGTACCTCGACCGGTGGTCCGGTGGCCTTACAAAAAGTGCTGTCGGAATTGCCGCAAAACTTCCCGGCACCGATTTTGCTGATTCAACACATGCCGGGCAGTTTCACCAAGGCTTTTTCGCAGCGCCTCGATAAATCCTGTGCCATCCGCGTCCGTGAAGCGGCGGATGGTGACCGACTGGAAGCGGGACTGGCGCTGCTGGCGCCCGGAGGTAAACAAATGACGTTAGAAGGCAGGGTAGGACAGATGCGTATCAGAATTACCGAGCCTGAGCCGGGGCAAAATTACAAACCCAGTGTCGATGTGACATTCAGCTCCATTGCCGAACAGATGGCGGGGCAGACACTCGCCGTGGTATTGACCGGCATGGGTGCCGACGGCCGTGAAGGTGCCAGGCTGATGAAACAGGGCGGTGCAAAAATCTGGGCCCAGGACGAGGCGACGTCGGTGGTCTACGGCATGCCGGCGGCTGTCGTCGAGGCCGGCATTACCGAACAGGTGCTGCCGTTGGAAAAGATCGGCAATGCCTTAGCGCGGATAAAATAACCAGGGTCTGTTAACACTCATTATGGATATCCTGACACTGCTTGGTTTGATCATTGGCTTTGGCGCCATTCTCGGCGGCCAGATCCTGGAAGGTGGTCATGTCACTTCGCTGATCAACGGCCCGGCGATGTTGATTGTTATGGGCGGTACGGTGGGCGCGGTGATGATTCAGTCGCCGCTGCGGGTGTTCATGAGTTCACTGAAAATGGCTCTGTGGGTCTTTGTCCCGCCCAAGCTGCAAGGTCAGGAGGCGATTGCCAAGATTCTCGAGTGGAGCAATATTGCCCGCAAGGAAGGCCTGCTGGGGCTGGAGGACATTGCCGAAAATGAGGCCGATACCTTCGCCCAAAAAGGCTTGCAACTGCTGGTCGATGGCAGCGAACCGGAAGTGATTCGTCGGGTCATGGAGGTGGAGCTGGATGCCAAGGAACACCTCGGCGTACAGGCGGCCAAGGTGTTCGAGAGCATGGGTGGATACAGCCCGACCATCGGTATTATTGGTGCGGTTATGGGCCTGATTCATGTGATGCAGAACCTTGCCGATCCATCCAAGCTGGGCAGTGGTATCGCCGTCGCCTTTGTCGCCACCATCTATGGCATTGGTTTGGCCAACCTGTTATTTCTGCCCATCGCCGGCAAGCTCAAGGCCTTGGTGCATGCCCAGTCGCAGATGCACGAAATGATGATCGAGGGCGTGATCTCTATTGCCGAGGGTGAGAACCCGCGCAATATCGAAAGTAAATTGCAGGGTTTCATTGATTAGGCGTAGGGGCCGCAGACCGTCATGGCGCGCAGAAAAAAACCGGAAGAACACGAAAATCATGAACGCTGGCTGGTATCCTATGCCGACTTCATTACCCTGTTGTTCGCCTTTTTTGTTGTTATGTATTCCATTTCTGCGGTCAACGAAGGCAAGTATCGGGTATTGTCCGATTCCATTTCCGCCGCCTTCGACCCGACCCGTGCCGGGTTGCCGATAAAGCTTTCCAGCCCCCTGCGGCCACCGATATTGGAACGTGACATGATGTCCCGTGATACGAACCCTATCAGCCGCAACAATCCGTATCCTAATGCACCGTCCGGGCCGCAGCCCAGCGAAGAGGATCGTCTTAATCTGAGCAGGATATCGGATCAGGTCGGACGCAGTCTTGCGCCGCTGATCGATGAGGATTTGATCCGGGTGAAAAACAATGATCTGTGGGTAGAGATAGAGATCAAATCGAGTATTTTATTCAAGAGTGGCAGTGCGGGGCTGTCGCGGCAGGCGCGTCCAGTGCTGGAAAAAATTGCCGGGATACTGGCGGAGTTTCCCAATTATATTCAGGTGGAAGGGTTTACCGATAATGTGCCCATACGCACCCCGACCTACCCATCTAACTGGGAGTTGTCGGCAGCGCGCGCCGCCAGTGTGGTGCACCTGTTTACCCAGTCCGGTATTCCGCCCAAACATCTGTCGGCGATTGGCTATGCCGAGTACAAGCCCATTGTCAGCAACCAGACCGCAGAAGGCCGGCAGAAAAATCGTCGTATCAACATCATTGTCCAGTCCGATGCCATTGCCCGGCGCGCCAATCGCATTGAACAATTGGAGGAGTCTCTGGCCGGTAAACGCAAGGCGGAGGCGGCAAGCAATGCAGGTCGGCAAAAAACGACGCAGGGCAGCGGTTTCGCACCACCGATAAACCTGTTGCCACCTGCCCGTACCCCCACGACAGGTGGAGGGGCATTATGAAGATCTGGGCGGTGGCGAATCAGAAAGGTGGTGTTGGCAAGACCACCACGGCGGTTAACCTGGGAGGTGTGCTGGCGCGTGACGGGCATCGCACCCTGTTGCTGGACATGGATCCCCACGGCTCCATGTCGGCTTATTTTGGCCTCGACCCGGATACGCAGGAGAGCAGTCTATATCAATTGTTTCAGGCCAAAAAATCGGCTCAGGCGCTGTCGCCTGCGCGGGTGGTGTGTTCCACCGGCTTTGAGAATCTGGATATGATTCCCGCCGCCACGGCGATGGCGACCCTGGATCGCCAGTTGGGAGCCACCGACGGCATGGGGCTGGTGATCACTCAGGCCTTGCATGGGCTGGCTGATCGTTATGAATTCGTGCTCATCGACTGCCCGCCACAGTTGGGGGTGCTGATGATCAATGCCCTGGCAGCCTGCCAACACCTGATCATTCCGGTGCAGACGGAATTTCTTGCAGTGAAGGGGCTGGAGCGCATGTTGCGTACCCTGGAAATGATCCAGCGCGCGCGCCACAAGGTACCGGCCTACACTATACTTCCCACCATGTACGATCCACGCACCCGCGCCTCTACCGGCACCCTGCGCCTGTTGCGTGAGAGCTTTGCCGAACATCTCTGGCGTTCGGTGATTCCGGTTGATACCCAGTTTCGCGAGGCCAGTCGCCTGGGCATACCGCTGACTCTCAAGGCGCCAAAGGATCGCGGTTCGCTCGCCTATGCCGGATTGATGCAGGATCTGCTCGCCGATGGTACGCACAGTGTGGCCGGGCCGGGGGCGGTGCCGGTAGCTGCGGTGCGCTGATGGTTGGCAAGCGCCCGGATTCATCCTCTCTCGCCGAGCCACAGGAGGCGCTGGGTTTTTATCTGGACTCCCTGTTGATGGATCTTCCTGCGGAGGTGCCGGAGGCAGCCCCTCTTGAGACTTCCACTGAAACCTCCGTTGGTGTCAGTGCTGACGCCACCAGTGCGTCGCCTGCGGAATCACGCCCTGTCGACGATGCTCCCACTGCGTCACCGCTGGTTCCCGTTTCAAGGCAGGAAATGGCCGTGCAGCAGTCCGTGATGTCCCGTCCCTTTGTGGAGCCTGATCGGGTATTGCCACTCCTTGTCGGGCCGTCATTGCTGCCCCACTTACTCATGGAGCATCCCGACGTCGGGACGGTGCCGGAAAACACGCGGGACAGACGGCAGGCCGAGCCATCGGTGGCGCCTGTACCGTCGCTGCC
>VAPF01086578.1_pt1 | contig 21816 bp, 33 predicted proteins | sample 3393931 | NCBI WGS metagenome assembly VAPF01 (sample SAMN08290437, study PRJNA428436) | hydrothermal vent metagenome | isolation source: Deep-sea hydrothermal vent chimney | place: Atlantic Ocean: South-mid Altantic Ridge | depth 2773 m m | reverse complement strand
GATTTTTAGTAAAATGGAAAAAGCGGGTTGCGAAATAGGAAAATTTTTTAGCAAAAAGATTTTTAGTAAAATGGAAAAAGCGGGTTGTGAAATAGGAAAATTTTTTAGCAAAAAGATTTTTAGTAAAATGGAAAAAGCGGGTTGTGAGCTGCGTGGGGGTTATCCCCCCTTGCTGTTATAAAGGGTATCCCCATTCGGGTTTCGGATTTAGCTGCTTGTGCAAAGCAGCGTGTTGCTATAGTTGGTGTGCAACACTACTGTTATATGTTGTTTTGTTTTGTACGTACGTTGTTATTTATCTGTGTTGTTACTCGTCGCTGTCAAGTAGTTGATTGTGTAATTAGTTTTAATTACATAATCAATTATGGAGATATCATCATGAGTTATGAAGAGCAAAAGCAAGCAGCTATTGAAGAAGCTGCGCGTACAGGCAAAGCCGTTAGTATTAAACGTCCAGCAGTTAAAAAATATGTTGCGCCGACTGCAGTATTAACGGAGGACGGAGAGACACGCGATGAATATTTGCTGCGCTGCAAAGCGCTGGCTATTAGTTCGGGAGCGTGCGTTGTAGTTGAATACGCGGCTGGCAATCGCGCATAGGTGTTTTTTGTTTAGTGGCTCGGTGTTCAGTAAATTGAGCATCGAGCTATTTTTGTATATATATATATTAAGAGGATATTGTAATGAGAAATGAATTATTAGTTATTAAAAAGCGTGCCGCGTTTATCGTTAGTGTATGGAGAATGATATGCCGTATTTTTATCGCAGCGGTTGCGCTCTTGGTACGACGCGTACGCAATAGTTATATATTTATTTTAACGCTGCTCGCTAGTGCGGGTGCAAGTATTTTGTTCTGCACATTAATGTTCGCAATAATTAATCCGGCCGCATTATTAACTGTGGCATTTGTTCGCGTAGCAGTGAACGCAGCGTTGTGGAGTATCGCGTTTAGTACTATATACATAGCAGCATATGAAATAGGTGTTGCGTATGCGACGCGCAAAGTTCGATTTAATTAAGCGGAAAAATAGCTGGAAAAAAGAGCGGAAAAGTTCCATTTTAGAGCAGCCTTTAGCTGTTATACACATGAACAAGTGGGAAATTATACAGTTTATCGCGATGCCCCACACCGCCCCTATGCTCCAACCAATCACTGTCGAGAGGCTATATGTATCATGGATAAAAATATAACGCGGTATTGCACGAAGATGAGTTCGCTGAATACGACGCACTTGTTGACCTGGGGCATAAACCAGTATGTCCATATCGCTCCTATGACGTACCGAATGTAATACTGGAACAACACACACACTTGTATTCAAATAATTAAATATATCTGCGGAGGTATATAGCATGTCATTATTAATAGTTTCATTCTTAACGGCGATAGCGGTATTTATATTGCTATTAAAAATAAATATTTCATTTTTCATACGTCATTCTGCCATTACGGATGTGGTGCTGAGCACGGCGCTCGCTGTTATATATGCAGGTACATACAGCGGTATGGTAACAGGCGTATTAGCAGGCTTATTCATCAGTTTGTTTTTATATATTAGCGGTAAGATAAATACTGCGCTGATCGGAGATAGCCAATGGGACTAGCGAGTACATTGAAACCAGAGGCTCCGACATTTGTAGCATTAGATAATTTACCATCAGATATAATTGATAAATTAATGCTCGATAGTATGGAAGAAAAAACGATAATAAATATGACACCGGAGGAGGTATTAATAGACACAGAAACCGCACAATATAATAATCAATAGCACTATGAGCGACTATCATGCTCGCATAGTCGCTCAATCTTTAGAGCATCAATATAAAATAGGTAATAGTTATGATTATGGATCTAAATAATTTAGTAACAATCGACACAGCGTTTACACTGTATATGGGCAAAGTAATGGGCAGCGCTACAGACCCCAAACTGTTTCCATCACCTCGCGTCCTGCATCAATTAGCATATAAACTGCTCAGCAAAGCAGAACGTAATTTTGTTGAAAAGCGTATTGTGGATGGTATTTGGGATGACGTACCTCGCGGTATGGGCAGTATATGGAATCTCGAAAATACGTTATGCGTCGCTGCATTCTGCACAGACAATATTAAAAAGCTATTCGTACCAAAAAATGAATCATTAGCAGGCATGTATCAAGCAGTAATTGATAATCGCCAGTCAATGAAAAATAATCCGGCTAAGTTATGCGCTACGCACATAGTGCCAGTCGCGGCCGATCCGCTAGATGCCTATCCGGCAGCCGTTTTAAAATGGATAGATAATCGGTTTAAGTATGTAATGCCGGTTGTGCTGAAGCATCTAAAAGCACTGGGTGTTCCATGCCCGTTGGCACAAAATATCACGGTGCAAGAATGGGATGATTTAGCAACCGCCTCATTCAGCACATTCGATGAGCAAAAAATGCTCGCCACCGACGAAAGCGGCGGAGAGATAGCTGGGTTCTCAACCGTTTCACCGCAGCAGATGGATAGAACGCTGATGGCCAACAGCGGCGATGAACACATAGCGCTACTCGCTGAGGATTTTGTCGGTGTCTATTATTTAGAGGATGAGACGCACGCAGAACTCGCTGTACAGGCGCAAGCAGTACTCAAAGGGTATTGGGAGCTATTTGGCGCTTGTACGCACGAGAAGGACGCACAGGACGCACGGCAGTCGTTCTTAGATGAAGTCGCAGCAGGCATTAACGCATTCAAAGACGAAATGGCTAATCAGCAAACAGGTGCTGGCATAGTAATAATCGAGTAACTCCGCACGGAGCCAGGTGGCGAGCAATCGCTGTCTGGCTCCATTTTTATTTGTGCCCAAAAAAAACAATTTAGCGGGGACCGCTTTTGCTGTTGAACTTTTTCCTGACTCCGAAGTAGAAAGAGCTATATATATATATATATACCTATATACCCTAACTCTATTACTTATTAAAAAGTTCAACAAGAGGTAGGTATTAGGCCTATATATTATTGCTTTTCATACACTTATGCCTGCTGAACTTTTGCTGTTTTAAAGTTCAACAAGGGCCTTAAAAGTTCAGCAAAAGTTCAACAACCCGCATTCTCTCGTTGGTCTGCTGAACTTTTTTTTGGTTAAAAAGTAACCAATAAATACCTTACATTATACAAGGACTTTTTAAATCATATTAGCCCTCATTAATATACACCGAAAAAAGTTCAACAAGACTCATTCTAACCAACGAGAGAATGCGGGTTTCAGACCCCTTGTTGAACTTTTTAAAGTACCAAGTTCAACAGAGATAAAAGTTCAACAAGCCAAATACGCATACCGCTGTATCCTATGCGCCGCATGGCCTAGAGGCTATATTCAATTTGGCAAATGTAAAAACAGCGCAAATTTCTTACTTTTATAAAAAACAACAGGTTTATTACATTCGCAAACAATAACTAATATGTCGACTTGTTAAAATAAATATTACGCTGTAGGGTAGTTGCCCCCAGAAGCATAACCAAAGGATCGCCTGTATGACAAATATCACTATTGTTATCCTGGCTGCTACAGACAAAACACCTATGTGCAAGTCTGCGACCGCTGCCTACCCAAATGTTTACCGCTTCAATAGTGAAACTGCTGATGTAAGTAACACGAAAAAGCTATATACCGTAATAAACAAAGCTATTAAAGACGAAAAAGTATTGCTAAAAGGCTTACTAAAAAAACCTCTGGTAAATGAGTCAAGAGCGGGGGGCACAAGCAGCGAAGAGCCAACACAATGGATATGTATGGACCTTGATGGGGTTAACCTGCCAGACATAGAAACGTTCCTGTCGCAGCTCCCAGAAGCCTTCCACAATACAAGCTATGTTGTACAGGAAAGTGCCTCGCTAGGAACCAAAAAAGGTCTGAGGCATCACATTTTTATGCTATTGGCACAGCCCATATCACCAATAATACTGAAAGCAATACTGAAGCACATAAATGTAACTGTCAGTGCTTTATTTGAAGGTATCTCACTGGGGCGCGGGGACAGCAACGTGTTGTTATACCCATTAGATATAACAACATGCCAGAACGACAAATTACTGTATATCGCCCCGCGCAGCGATAAAAAAGCAACCAGTACGCACCTACAACACATAGTAAAAGAGAACGAGCTACTAGACATAGAACAAATAAACTATAGACCCGCTTCTGACAAAGCTGCACTGCTGAAAAAGCGCAACACGCTACGCAAAGAAGCCGGACTGCCGATACGCAAAACTGCCAGCACGCTGGTCGCTGGCAAAGAACTATTTACTAGTGTAGACGAGGCTATTATAGCGGAGATAAAAGAAGACAACGGCTTCGTACGCTTTAATCTAAAAGGCAGCATATCTAAAAGTTTTCGCTATTACCACCCAAAAGATAATTATGAATATATACACTCTTTCGGTGATGAAGAAACAATGTATGCGACACGTACATTCTTTCCTGCTTATTATAGAAGTCTTACTAAACAACACGAAGGAAAAGAATATTTCGCCGTGCGCGATATGAACACAGACCAATATTACACAGTGATAATCAACAACGGAGACGTTGAATACCTGCGACCAACAGGGTCAGCTAAAAAAGCCATGGATTTTTGCTTAGAGCATGGGAATAAATATGACTACATACCGACATGGAATGTAGTTTGTGATTTTGCTAATAATACAACATTTAATAGAGCAGAAAAATACATAAATATATACACACGAAGCGATTACATACAACAGGCCACAACACCACGGGCTAAACCACCGGCATTAATCAATCGAGTAATACTGCATATGCTAGGGGACGACCTGGGCGTACTAGAACACTTTTATAATTGGCTAGCCGTCATTGCACAAAAAGGAATGCGCACACAAACAGCCTGGCTGCTACACGGAACAACAGGCACTGGCAAAGGGCTTGTATGTGACTATATAATACGCCCGCTAATAGGCGCACAGTACACTAGCAAGGTACGCTTATCCGATTTCGCAGAGCGGTTTAATAGTTTTATGAGCAGCAACCTAATCTTATTTATTAATGAAGCACAGATGAGCGCACTAGACGCACGCAAAGCAGGTAGCGCAATAAGTAATATAAAAGACTGCATTACAGACGACGTAGTTAGAGTAGAAGCAAAAAATAAAACAACTGCGGATAGTAAAAATAGCTGCAATCTATTGTTTAGTAGCAACCAGCACGACCCGATTGAAATAGAAACTAATGATAGAAGAATAAACGTAGCGCCCCGACAAGAAACACAATTGCTCGGTGCTATGAACGAAAAAGATCGCAGATCAATAATCGCTGGTGATGAGCTACAAGAGTTTGCTAATTATATAATGCATAGAAAAGCAAGCGTACAAGTAGCGCACACAGCGCTTAATAACAGAGCAAAAATAGCTGTACAAGAAGCCACAATGGACACGCACCGCGCTTTAATATATCAGATAATGCACGGAGACTTTTCTATTATGGTGTTAGAGCTAGCTACCTTTGAAATAACCGATCTTAACGAACTATCTTGTTTTAATATAACTACATTAGGAGAACATGCACTAACATACTACAAAATAATTACTCGTATGTACTACAGCGCAGTAAACGAAGAACCAATAAGCATAACAAGAGCAGAATTAATTGTTCTGTTTTATTGCCTACTAGGTTATACCCCAGCCAGCGTATATAAATTTTCTGCCCACTTAGGTAAAAACGGAGTGCGCATGAAAAACATACGCGTTGATAATAAACAATGCCAGGGGATAGGTCCAATACAGTTTATAGCCTCAAAAGAAACACTAAAAGCCTATACAGCGTATAACAGCCGCTGCGCAAAAAGTAAAAACGTAATACCCATAGCACGATAACCCTTAACCATAATAGGAGATATTATGAATATAACGCAAACTACAGACCTGGATGAAGCGCGCCCGGTATTTGAAATGGTACCTACCATAATGGGCGTACCAGCATCGAACTTATCAGACGACGACATATTACGCATTGTGTTACGCCTGGACGCGCAGAACAAAGCGTATGAGCAACATGCGGTAGAAACACAATTTATTAATGCCCGTATTAAACAGGCCAGCAAAGATATGCAGCTACTTGTGCAATATTTGAATAAATAGCTCGCCATAAACATATAGTGCGCGGCCTTTATATGGGCTAGTGCTCGTAGCTCAGTATTCACCGTTTGTGGCCCATGAACCGCAAACACCGATACTTTGTATGAAACGATTAAACGTGCTGAATTATTGGGAATTGGTTTTTAGCAAAGTACTCACCAAGATGTCAGATTGCTGAACCCCACCGCTAAATCAACCGATTTCCACTGAAGGATTAATACTTCCGTTAAATAATAATATCTTACGGGTAGCGAACATTAGTCCATATAAAGGCCGCGCACTATATTCAATTCACTTATATACACAGAGGTAATAACAATGTCTTTTCCGCAATTAATGAAAAACCCAGAAACCGACAGCATATTTTTTATCTGCGAAAAAGCCGCGCACGGATTTGCTGGAATCGTACTAATAGATAAATCAGCCAACCCGCATAAAGCCGGGCACTATTCATCGCACTGGACGCATAAATTAGTTGTCTGTAATACTACAGTGACAATAAAGAACGATACTTGCTGAAGGAATAACTAATGCCATTTCTAAAAACAGTAATAAACGATAGCCTGGACAACAAGCAACAATTAATACTGTACATAACTAAAAGCTCGAGCGCTACCTTTATTGTAATAGCTGATGCGCTATATCACTTATCATTTAGTGCGATAGATGAAGACACACAAAAGTATGAAGCTCTATACAACAACAAAAACTTCGTAGACACTGTTGTTGCCTTTATTAGAGAAAGCCCATACTGGTGGCACGCGAGAGAATGGGCGCGTATATTCAGCGGATACTACACACTACCTACCGATGTGTCCTTTTATTTACATATTGATTTCTGTAAATACTTTCCTTATATATCGCACACAGACGCAACGCGACTGGCTATAACACAAGATCCCGAAAAAGCAGACAAAGATAAGCACCTACTACTCAAAATAGGACGATACCTGTCTAAATACGAGAAAGTGCCCGAACGCATAATACCGGATATAGTAAATGCGTTTAACACACGACAAACTAATTTTACACTAGAAGTGGCGCGCACTAAAAACGAGATAGTGTGGGTATACCAGAACGGCCCCAATTCGTGTATGGGCAAACCGCGCGACTATCCAGGCTTTAAAAGCGAAGAGCCGCCAGTCGCCGCATACGCTACCCCAGATATAAAAGTATTATATGTACGCGATATTCACAACGCACAACGTGTAATAGCGCGCACAGTGGTAAGTAATATAAACAATACCTACGCACGTATTTTCGGTAATCTTATAGTAATGACCCCCCTGCTGCGTGCAGCAGGCATAGTAAAACAGGAGGACGGGCTTTGCGACCATCGAATACTTAATTTAGAAGAAAGAACCCCCGATCGTGACAGGCGAATATATCACGTAGGGCCATATATAGATGGGACAAAATATAGTATTGTGCGCGAACCCACAGACCCTCGCTATTTACGTCTTGTAGAAACAGAAAAGGCCGATGCCTCTATGCTAATAGGAGATACCAGGCAGGGCTATGAGGGCAAAGGATATATAGATACTACAGCCTCTTACATATGCGATATATGCGCAGCGCCCTTAACACACGTCTCCGTAGTAGTTGCGCGCAGGCTAAATATAACGTGCTGCTCAGCCTGCGCAGCAGCAGCGCTAATTTCTTGCGTAGACAACGGACTACACAAGGTGGCAACCTATAAAGAAAACATTAATGAGTGCGTAACGTATAACATAAAATACCCAACAGAGATTATAGAGACTCGTTTTATTGACCAGGATGCCTTTAACAGCGCCAGACTTCAACCATATAGAAATACTGATATGTTTGTTAGGGAGAGCGACTGCAAATATTTAGCTTATAGAGGCGAGTATGTACTAGCGACCGACTGCATATACATATCCTATATGGAAGAATATTATTTACGCAAAGATGTAATATACTTAAATAAATGGCCAATACCCATAAGACAGCTAACAAAAGAGTATACCTTTAAATACAATACAATAAGCGGCTACAAAGTAGATTATGTTGCTGCGCATATGCACGAGTTTTATTTTACCTACACAATAAACATAACAGCAGACAGTGTATGCTTCGCCGTATCTAAAGCATATAAAAAGCAGGCCAAAAATACTTACTCAGCAAATGACCTGCTGATTAGGGCGCTAGGGACTATCAGCTACGACAAACCAGTTTTATTAACACTGCTACCAGATAATATTAATCTGATAGAAATAAGCGCTAATATATTGGCTAAAAACCCTAATCTAACAACAATATTTTTACAAAGGTAAAACATAATGAGTATGCGCCTATTAAATATCCTTCAAACTAAACGCCCGGCTGGCTCCAAGGAAGAGCAGCGCATGATTGATACATATATCTCTCCGTATAAACCGAGTGTTGATACTGCTGGGAACAATATTATTACCGTGTATAAGCCTGATGGGCGGATGGCAGATACACTATTCTCTTGCCATACAGACACGGTACATGCACAAGGAGGAAAACAAATAATCTCTATAGCCACAGAACAGGGAAAAAACATCGTTACAGCAAAAGATTCAAACTGCCTCGGAGCTGATGACGGAGCCGGCGTGTATATCATGCTATGTATGATAGACAGCAAAGTACCTGGTACTTATGTATTTCATCGTAAAGAAGAAATCGGCGGCATAGGCTCTACCTTCATAAAAAACACTCGCTCTAACTGGTTGCGTACATTCTCTCGTGCGATAGCCTTTGATAGAAAAGGAAAAACAGATGTAATAATCAAACAAGGCGTGGGGCAGATAGCGAGTAATGAGTTCGGTGAAGCCTTAGCCAATGCGCTAAACACAGGCACCGGCTTTACGTTTAATACAGCAAACAAAGGATCGTTTACTGATGTAGCTAACTACTATGAATATATTAATGAATGCGTAAACATATCGGTGGGCTATGAACGACAACACAGCGCATATGAAATATTAGACATATGTTTTATAAATAAACTAATCGCGCGACTAATAAATATTAACTGGGAAGGACTACCTACAAAACGCAAAGCAGAAAAAATAATACGCCCAAAACCAGATTTTCCTATATTTATAGATGATGAACTATTAACAGTAGCGGACATAGCCTATTTAGTAAGGCATCAACCAAAAGCGGCTATCCGACTAATACAAAACATGGAGCCGTCGGTACTAGAATATCGACAAGTAATCACTAAAAAGAAAGAAGAGGACGCTCTATGAAAAAAATAACTGCTGCTTCCTATTCGAGGCTTAATATATTTACGCAATGCAAATATCGCGCTAAATTACAGTATATTGATAAAATACCAGAACCTGATAGAGGCGCACCACCCAACGGAAAAGAATGGGCGAACGACAGAGGGAGCCGTATACATAGCGAAGCAGAACAATTCGTACGTGGGAACGGAGAGCTACCAGTAGAGTGCAAGGATTTTAAGTATGAGCTACAGCGGCTTAAAACACTTTATACAAGCGGTACTGTAATAACAGAGCAAACCTGGTATTTTGACCAAGACTGGAAAGAGATAAACGGTAAAATATATAATGACATACGCATACGAGTAATATGCGATGTACTCGTATTTCTATCAGAGCACGAAGCCGTACTTATAGATTATAAATCAGGGCGTAAATTCGGTAACGAAGTATCTCACGCACAACAGCTACAATTATATCAACTAGCTGCGTTTTTAAAATACCCAAAGCTACAGCTTGTGCACGCAGAAATATATTATTTCGACCAAAACGAACTAACCTCTATGGAATTTAATCGCTATCAGGGACTGCATTTTTTCACCTTATGGGACGATAAAATAAAAGCAATGTTATCCTGTACACGATTTCCGCCTAACGCAAACAGATTCTCCTGCAAGTGGTGTCCCTATCGACAAGATAGATCAGGAGACTGTAGTTTTGGTATATATTGAGTTCATTATCTATAGGGCTTTTTTGGCTTCTTGCCCTGTAAGATAATAGCATAAGCGGCAACCGACTGTACATGTATGGTCGGTTGCCACTTTTTACTACATATAAGAGATATAAAATAATGAGCGCCACCCCAAAACCATGGAAACACCAGAAAGCAACAGTTAAAAAATTAGGGGCTATACCCAGAGGTTTTGATGTAAGCGATCCCGGCTGCGGAAAAACACGTAGTGCCCTAGAAATATGGGCAAACAGACAAAAAAAAGATCCGGGCTGTATGCTAGTACTAGCACCAAAATCATTGCTGGAGCCTGCCTGGCTAGCCGACATAAATAAATTTATCCCTTTCGCTATGCCATCAGTGGCTTATAGCAATAACAGAGTATCTGCTTTTAATAAAAAAGCAGACATATACATAACTAATTTAGATGCAGCAAAATGGTTAGCGAAGCAAAAACCGGCGTTCTTCAAACGATTTAATACATTAATTATTGACGAGTCAACAGCCTTTAAGCATAGGACATCACAACGCAGTAAAGCTGTAAAGAGCATAGTGCGCCATTTTAAGTACCGAGAACTATTAACAGGTACGCCGAATAGCAATAGTATTACTGATATATGGCACCAGGTATTACTATTAGATGACGGACAGCGACTAGGCAATAATTTTTTTCGCTTTAGAGATTCTGTGTGTACACCACAACAAGTAGGCCCAGGTATTAACCATGTAAAATGGGTAGATAAGCCAGGGGCAGAAGAAGCGGTAGCTTATTTGCTAAAAGATATAACAATAAGACATAAGTTCGAAGACGTAATGAAAATCCCGCCTAACTACACACGCAATATTACATATATGCTATCGAATAAATTGCGCGCTGCGTATGAACAACTACGCGATATGGCGATAATAGAATTGCGCACAGGGACAGTAACTGCTGTAAACGCAGCAGTACTAAGAAATAAATTATTACAGTGCTGTTCAGGTGCCATCTATACAACAAATAATAAGTATGCTGTTATAGATGCCGGGCGCTACGAACTAATTACTGATTTAATAGAAGAACACGCGCACTCCATAACATTTTTTATTTGGCGGCATCAGAAAGAGTTACTGATAAAAGAAGCTGAGAAAAGAAACATATCGTACGCAGTTATTGATGGAACTACGCCAACTGCAAAAAGAACAGCTATTGTAAGCGCATACCAAGCTGGTGAATACCAGACACTATTTTTACACCCACAAACAGGCGCACACGGGCTTACTCTTACAACAGGAACAAGGACAATATTTGCAAGTCCTATATATCAGGCAGACTTTCTAAAACAAGCGCGCCACCGCATATGGAGAGGCGGGCAAACAAAAAAAACTGAGACCCTGCTCATAGAAGCAACAAATACAATCGAAAGTGCCGTGTTTAAACGACTTAATGAGAAAACAGCTAGCATGATAAATCTTTTAGACGTACTCACTAATAAATAGGCGCTTAATATGAACCCCACTAAAATAATAATTGCTTTTGATGTTTTAATTAAAATAATCGAGGCTGTAAAGGCCGCTATTATACGCAAAGGTAAAACTAGATGATCTACAAAAACATAATAGGTCTTGATTTTGAAACGTATTATGACAAAGAATATAATCTACGAAAGATGACGAATACTTCGTATGTCAGAGACGAACGATTCAAAACGCAGTGCGTTAGTATAAAAAGCGACAAGCAACGACGAGCAAAAAACTACTATGGCAAAGACATAGCACTTGTCTTACATGATATAGACTGGAAGCAAAGTGCTTTATTGTGTCACCACACACACTTTGATGGTTTTATTTTATCGCAACACTACAACATAATACCGGCTTTTTATCTCTGCACACTATCTATGGCGCGACCTATACACGGAGGCCAAATACGCAATGATCTAGCTACACTCGCTGCATATTACGGAATACAAAACAAAATAACCGATGTACTAGAAAGCACAAAAGGCATACGCGAACTACCGACTACACTACAAAAACGCCTGGGAGTATACAACAACAGAGACGTAGAAATATTATGGGCGCTATTTAAAAAACTGCGTACGATGTACCCTGCCGACGAACTAGAACTAATACACAGAACAGTATCTGCTTTTTGTGACCCAATACTTGTTATAGATAAGGACATATGCCGAGATGAGCATAAACGAGAGCTGCGCAAGCGCCAGCGCATCGTACGCGAGACCGGACTTAGCCTTACAGAACTACGCAGCCGAACAACATTCCCAAAAGCGCTAATCGCTGCCGGCGGGCAACCTCCGTGCATACCAGACGAAAAGAATAAAGGACAAGTTAAATACACCTTCAATAAAAATAATCTTGACTTTCAGCGTCTTTTTTATCATCCAAATAAAACAGTGCGTATGTTAGTAAAAGCTCGGCAAATAGCAGCGAGCACTATTAATGCTACACGGGCGCTACGCATACTGGCGCACGGAGAGCCGACATTGCCCATATACTTAAATTATGGCAAAGCCCATACGCTGCGCTGGACAGGCGGAGACAAAATGAATCCGCAGAATCTACCCAGGGTGTCTAAACTACGCAACGCCATTAGAGCACCTAAAGGGCATAAACTGGTAGTAATAGATAGCACCTCAATAGAACTACACGTAGCCGCTATGGTAGCAGGGGAGCAGCAACTACTCGATGCATGCCAAGACCCTAACCGAGACCCGTACTGTGAATTTTCTGCCGAGTCTATATATCACAAGCCTATTAATAAAAAAACGCACCCAAAAGAACGCTTTGTGGGCAAAGTAAGCCTGCTGTCATTACAGTATCAAACAGGAGCGGCCAAGCTAGCCCATACACTAGAATCTGGAGCAATGGGGATACGTGTATCCTTCGAAGACAAAAGCACCTATGCGCGCATCGTACAAGGATACAGGACAAGATACACAGCAATAAAACAGGCCTGGTCTGATATGGAGATAATTATCGCCGATATGAAAGCAGGCAGAGCGGGAGAATACGGCCCCATATCTTATGACGGCCCCTATATATTCTTGCCGAACGGGCTATTTATAAAGTACCCCAATTTACATACCGTTGTAGATAAAGAAACAAACTGGATAGAAACACAATACGGAACAAATAATAAAATATATCCCGGACTTTTATTCAATAATATCATCCAGAGCCTGGCGCGCATCGTCGTAGCAGAGCAAATACTACGCGTGCCCGAACGGTATAAAAATGTATTATTGGTGCATGACGAACTAGTTACTTGCGTAAAAGAACGATCCGCAAACGCTTGCTTCAGAGCGATGAAAAAAGCATTTAGTACACCACCAAAATGGCTGCCAGACCTACCCGTATCAGGAGAAGGCGGCATCTGTGATTTTTACCAAAAACTATAATCCAGGAGATAGATATGGCTAATACACCAGGCGCACTATTAAAAAAACTAATCAACGCAAGAAACGCTGTCGCAGTAGCTAACGAGGTACTGAAAAGCAAAAAAGAAAAATACAACGAACTAGCTGACCAGATGATAAAACATCTGCAAGAAGCAAACATAACAATAACAGGGAGCAGCGCGGTGGCAACAGCGAGTTTACGCGAAACAGTCGTCGCTAGTGTAGTCGACTGGGAGCAGTTTTATCGTTACATACACCGGTATAAAAACTACCAGTTATTGCAGAAACGAGTATCAGACGGAGTATACCGAGAGATAATGGAGACCCGTAAAAACAAAGATATACCAGGAACAAAAGCGTTTACAAAAATAGCCCTCAGTTTACGCATAGGGGGCAAATAATAAAGTATAATAGCGACAGAAGCCAAAAAACATATAACCGTAAAAACATAATAGAGGTACAAAAATGGCTACATCTAAGTCAAAAGAAATGGTAAACGTCGCTAAACAACTAGCCGCCGAAGCGGAAAGTATTGCTGATGCGATAGGCGCGCCCGACACCAGAGCAATCAAAGTAAACGACAAAGTATTTAAACTACCCAACGGGCAGATTATACAATCTCCGTTGTCGATAGTTATTATCGACTTTATCAGCACCAATAAATTTTATGCGAATCCGTATCGGGAAGGCGAAGTAACCGCCCCGGTATGTTTTGCTATGAATAAAACAGTGGCTTTACTAGCGCCCAGTAATAACTCAGAGAAAAAACAGGCAAAGACATGCGCCGTATGCCCACTAAACGAATTTGGTAGCGCTGGTGCCGGCAAAGCCTGTAAGAACATGCGACTATTAGCCGTCACACTGCCCGAAACAACCGACAACAGCCTTTACACACTAGCTGTAAGCCCTACAGCGATTAAAGCGTTTGATGGGTATATAGGGAGTGTAGCCAAGGCTTTCAAAGCACCACCTGTACGTGTAATAACCGAAGTAATGTTCCACCCCGAAAAAACATACCCCTCACTACTATTCGGTAACCCACAACCGAATAAACAATTTGCCGAAGATTTCGCTCGTCGTGAAGAAGCTAACACGTTGCTGGCCATAGAGCCTTTTATAAGCTCGGACGCAAAAGCAAAGCCAAAATCTCGCGTACGTCGTAAGTAATCAGGCAATATCTAAAGAACGCTTACATATCTATGTAAGCGTTCTACTTTTCATAAAACTACCATACAGGAAATATATCATGTCTCGTGCACAATCAAAAATAATGACTCCTTCTGACAAAAAAGCAAGCATCAACGAAGCTCGCGAAGATGCGGCTGAGTGTATCGCTGCACTAAAAAGCACTAAGCTGATTAACAAAGAAGCCGTAAAAGCAGTAACTGCTGCTACGAAAGAAGCTAAACGTACTGTTCGCGCAGTGGCAGCACAACAGAAAAAGGTAGATCGAGCAAAGAAAAAACTAGCCGTTTTGCGGGCCGCATGAATCATACGCTTGCTGATACAATTGCGTTTCGTAAATGTTATGACAGGGCAGTTAAACAGAAACGCAATTGTTTTACATATAAAGGTATTCAAGTACTAACTGCATACGCTAAGTATGTACTCGAATACCTGGAGGCATCGCATGAGCAAACCAGAAGCAACATTCATACGATACATAAATAGTCGTATAGATCGTACGATCCACGTACAGAGTATGTACACGCCCTATAGTGCGGGCACACCAGATAATTACTACGAAACCAATAGGCAGACATTATGGGTAGAATATAAGTATGCCCGTGCCGTACCTCGTCTATACCCACTAGGCAAAAAAGTAACTGCGCTACAAGCAGCATGGCTAAATAGAGCAGTAGATAATAACCACCGTGTGTGGGTAGTAGTAGGTTTTGGAGATACTGAGGTAGCAGTATTTACTAATAAAGAATGGGTGCATAGCTACACAAAAGAAGAGATATGCGCTCGTATGCTCACCCGCGCCCAGTATATACAACTAATAAACAGTACGCTGATACCTAAGCAATGAACACACAAAATATTTTATTATATGTAATATTAATACTAGGCACTATGGGCGCGCTATATATGGTATTAAATATAGTAACCGCAGGCATATATTTAATTCTATGCGCAACTATCGTAATAGTTTTATTGCTATCAACAGAAGAATAAGATGAACAATGCAAAGCAAGAGCGTTTCGATTTTCTGTGCAACAGAGACGGTAAAGAGGACTTTATGCATATACAGAAAATCCATACTCAACAAAGGCCACGTTTCCGCGAATAAAGAGTACCGGATTAAATTTATCTGCGCGTATAAAAATCTTAAAACTATAATAAAGGACATTTAATGTGAATAATTATCCCAGAAAACTAGCTTTAGTATTGATTCGAGGCAGCGATAAAATATACCAAGAACCTTGGGGGGCGAAGTGGGTAGAGAAAGCAAAAACCGAACTCGCAGAAGAAATGGAATTGGCGATGGAAAGAATCAGCGAATTAGATAGAGCGGCAAAAGTCATAAAAGACTATGAAAATGCGCAGGGCTAAAATACTGCTGTGCGTAGCCCTGCTATTAGCTTTTAGTTTGGTTTTAATGGACCACGACAAGGTTTTAATTGTGCCAGAAGTGTTTGGTTTTGCCTGCGTGCTGTTTTATTTATTGATGGAGATAGAAAAAAAGTGAAAGCAAAAATGAAAACAAACTTGCTTGCTAGATACCAGACTTGCGATGCTTTAAAAGGCGAGCTTCATGCTGTTTGGAAAATGTATGGCTGGAGTGCATATATAAAGACGAAGCTATTTTTAAAAAGTATTGAAGGTAAAAATGTAAATTTAGTGTTTACAGGCGGAGACGCTTTTGAGGAGGGCGATAATAATATATGGTTGCCTGATGAACTTTGGATGCCGGACCCTCTGACACATTTGTAAATATGATAAGGAGATACAAATGAATAACAGCACAAACTTAGTAAAACACGCCATCGAAATGCTGCCGAGCTATGAGGATAAAGTGTGGGAGGAGGAGCCTAACAATGCTCGGTGCGACATTAGCGCAGCAAGGCAGATATTAACTGATGCATTTGGGAAAAAGGATATGCGTAAAAGTAGAAAATGCAAGCATGGGATGATGCCCTGGGAATGCTCTGAATGTGAGCTTAAAGTAAAAGACCACGAAATCGGAATACACGTTAACAACTTACGGGATATAGCGATTAAATACGCAGGTACTCAGCAGTTAAGAGAGCACATTAGAAACGAGGTTTATCGGTTTAATAAGTGGACGGATAAATAATTTTGACACATAACGATTTTTAATAAGCGGCGAAAAATGCAGAGCGAAGCGGCGTATTTTTTGCCAACTTGGTTTACTTGTTAGCCGCTTTGCACCAACCGAAAGGTATTAAATTATGAAAGATTATCAGCAACGTGTTGTAGATGAAAAAAAAAGCTCTCGATGTTAAGCTGGCGGAATTAACAAAGTATCTTGAAAACACCGAAAAGGTTAAAGATTTACCGTCTGACGAGCATGAGCGTTTAGTAAGGCAAGCCGGTATTATGACAAATTACTCTGCCGTACTTGACGAGCGTATTTCGGCATTTAATTAACTGTAATGCTGCCATTAGATTTATTTCTTTTGACGCTTAATGCTAAAAGTAAGCGGCAGGAACGGAGCGCAGCGTAGTGGAACATCCACGTTAATGCGCTCGTTAGTTTTAATTAAACGAGGTGATAGATATGAGCGCGATACTTGAGTTAACAGCCACAACAGGGCATAAAATATCTGTAGTTGTCGGCAAAATCACAGGGATAACCGAGACCAACCCACAAGCAGCAGCAACATATGGGAATTGTTTTATAGCAACAGGGGCAGGCGGGGCGGATGGTGGCGAAAACGGATGGTATGTATCAGAAGATTATGACGCTGTTAGAATTCTGCTTGAGGCAGCTTTAGAAAACTAACGACACTTAATCAGCGAGTGGCGTATTTTGCCATCCGCTGGATTTTATTGTTATGTGATTTTAACAGAGGAGAACAGATTATGAGTTTAGAAGTGTATGGCGATGAAGGCGATATAGGTTTAGATGGGTATGTGACTGAGGAGCGAGCAGAGGAATTGTTTATTGCGGGGGCGCAGGCAATGCGTGAAATGCTCGCGCGGTTTGTTGAGCAAGGTGGTGATGTCGTTACCTCGCAAAGCATCCGAGCTAATTGGAACCCAGGCTGGGGAACAGACCCAGGGAAGCCCGATGATGTAGCGAATGAGATCTGGGATACTTAATGACTTGGCTAATTGGAGAGCGGAATGGAAGACGGTATAGATAATTATTGCAGTGTTTGCGCTAAAGACGAGGCGCTTTGTAAATGCGAATCGGCTAGCGAATCCGCATTGAATGACTTATTAACAGAAGCCAGCAGGCACTATGCTGAAATGGCGCCGCATGTAAAGCGCAGAAAAACAGCACAGCTACTGATGCAGCTTGTAGAGCAGAACATCGAGTTGCAAAAGTCTGTTGATCGTATGCGTGGGCTGGAATCCGCTTTGCAAGTGATCGCCGGAGAAAAACAGGGGCTTGACAATTTGATGAGCAATGTAAGCATAGCTAAAGCAGCTTTGAGGAGCTAATTATTATGCCTAAAGTATACAATAAATACCACAAGACAACACCTAAAGATGCTGTTTATATCGGCCGGGGTTCACCGTTTGGTAATCAATTTGTAATTGGTAAAGACGGAGACAGGGAAGACGTATGTAATAAATTCGAGGCTGCACTGCTCAGTAACCCTAGGTTACTGCAGAAAGTAAAGAGTGAGCTTCGCGGCAAAAATTTGGTGTGCTTTTGCTCCCCTAAGCGATGCCACGGCGATACGTTATTGAGAATAGCTAACGAGAAGTGTTGAAGATAATCCACCTAGAGGCTTGTGATCGAAATCGGTACGATACCAAAGGCAGCTCATGCCTGGGCAAGTAAACAAAGCCGTACATTTTTATTCCGGGCAGGACGTAAGACTGCCGCCAGAATCGTAACTGGCACACACTTAATTTTTTGGAGAGGGAGAATAAAATGCCATTATCTTGTAGCTGTTATGACTCTGACTATTCATGGTGTTTTACATCACCAGATGATTACTCAGAATTATCAACAAGCAGAAGAAAACGGTGCTGCTCTTGTAGAGAATTAATAAGTGTCGGAGCAGTAGTTGCAGAGTTTAGTGTTACCAGAGCGACTAAAACGTGGGTGGAAGAAGAAATTTACGGAGAAGATGGCGAGATAGAAATAGCCAGTAAATATCTATGCGAAAAATGCGCTGATCTATACTTTTCGTTCCAGGATTTAGGGTTTTCGTGCGTGTCGCCTGATGAAAATATGGTGGATTTAGCTAAACAATATCACCGAGACTACAACTAATGACTAACCACATTGAAGAACTGAGAAAATTAATACCTGACGGCGATGGTTGTAACTCAGATTATGCTCATACGTTGCTTGATACCGTGGCGTACATTAAAAAACTAGAAGAAGATAAAAAACGCATTGATTGGCTTGCTGATAAAAACCAATCAATCGGTAATGTAATGCTGCCAACTCAATGCGTAGAGCGTAACTTAGGCAGCTTGCGCGGGGCTATAGACGATGCTCGGAATCGCTGACTTAGATTGAGTCGCACTGTTCCAGACAATGCTAATCAATCTTTTCAACTTCACGTTTCACTGGGGATAGTTTCACTTTTAGGCAACTGCCTTTAAGCCAGAGCTTTCCCCTCCACTCTTTAGGGCGGGGAGGCATCAAGAGGTTAATGAAAAAGCACCACACATCGACTATTGATATTTTAAAGAAATGTATAGCGTCAAATAACACAGTGACCTGCTCTGTTTACAAAGATATTTTGGCTAAAAGAATTGGGTGCTCTGCTCATTTTATACAAACAGTATATTTAATTGGCTACGGAACCTAACAGGTGGTTATGCAGAATGTCGGTCTGGTGTGTTAGACAGAAACTACTGTATCAACTTTTTGCACGCGGGAACTACCGCGTTATACTCGATCATGCACTGATTATACCGACCCACTGTATTTTTTATCAGCAGGCTTATATCATCTCCCGAATTTAGTTTATGCCCTAAAACGACCTCCTCAGAGGGCAGAGGAGCGTACTTATGGTCGTATTGAACAGGTAGTGAGGCATTAGGGCAATTTAACAGTACGGGAGAGCTGGTACACCCTGGCAATGCTATCAATATCAACAACGCGAAAACGACCAGGGCTATTAGTTGTAGCGTGTTCTGGACCCGCTTTTTTCGTTGTAGCTTGTCTAATAATCGTATTAAGTCGTCGGATCTCTGCTGACTTGTTTGATGTTGTTTTGATGGCACTGATACGCCCCTCGTCTGCTTTAAGTTTGGCTTGAGTAGCATCAGCTGCTCGTTGTGTGTTATCTCTAAGTTTAGCACTAAGTTTATTAATGCGCTTTTGAGACAAAATTATCTGTGTGCGATAAGCCGCTTTTGCGTGCTGATCTCCAGAGTACCAGGCCAGGCCACCAACCGAGACTGAGTAGATAATAATAACAACAAGGCTAATTATGATCTTTTGCATTACTGTTTGTGGATATTATTTATTCTATCGTTCGTCCGTTCATCCAATCGTCTAGCTTCCTTGTATGCGCCTCTTATCTGACTATCAAAATGCGTTTTTAGCTCATCTATTTTTGTCATTAGCTTTTTCTCATGCGTAGACAGCAACAGCTCAAATTCAGTTTTTGTGGGCAAGTTGTTTCCCTTCTGCCCCCTATATCTAATGCCAAAAAGCCCAGCCACTGCGATTATTAACGTTGTAGCTTCTTTCCACCATAGCGTAAGAGCACTCCAAAAAGTAGGTTCAGTCATTGCATGTCTCATAATTTTAGGTTCAGATAATTACCGGTTTAGGGATTAAAAACATAAATTCCGTTATTTCTTTTTTCGCAAAGCTCAATATGCAGCCATGTTTCTGTTTTATAGGCATTTTCAAGCCGTAGTATATGCGGGAACTCTTCTTCGTGTGTGTGCAAATATTCCTGTACTTCTAAGGGTGAGCTGTCTCGGAATTTGCAGTCGCAGGCATCGCCGTACAGGTGTGGTGATAGTACCGCTCCAACGCTGGTTCTTATTCGTAGCCCAGAGTCGATGAACTTTCCAGCATACTCGCCCTCATCCTCCCAATCATTAATCGTTATTGGCCCAAACTTATCTCGCAGAGCCTGGACGGTGGGAACCATCTGTTCGTGCATAAAATTTATAGCACGGCTGCCCACGCGCTTGTAGAGAAGTGGGTGCAGAAACTCAGATAGATAAAAGTTCTTCGACAGTTTTAAGTCTGTTTTAATCATATTCATCTCAACGCGCAATGATGCGGTAGCCAGGGTTCAATCAGTCTCAAACAGGTAAACCGCGCCAACTTAAACCGCCACTCTGTAGCCTGTTCTGTTCTAAGTATATATCTCAATCGAGCACTTAATGTCCATCTGTGTCGTGCCGGAGGTTGCCAGAAAATCAACGACCCCAGGGTTACATTATAGGCCACATCGAATGCACCGAAGGCAAGGAATATCCATAGCACAGGAACTTCTGCAACTGAACCTTGCGCTTTTGACAGCATCCGGTCTTTAGCAACGGCGAATACAATAAAGAACAGCCAGAAGAAGATTGATAGCCCGATGATGTAAGCGATTATCACTGTGCAGCCTTATGATCTATAAAGCCCTGTGCTGCGTTATACGCCACACCAATACCCGTGAACACTGATGCAACGTCCTGGCTCATTACGTGCAGCACGGCAAGTACCGTAGTTGCCAGCAGGATGAATACAGTCACTGCAAGCTTTCGACTCTTTAATTTATCCACTTTTTAATCCTCACTGCAATTCGTTTGAAAAAGGCCATTAGCCAGCCGATTAATCCGCCTATGGCAAAGTTGTTATAATGTTGATTACTGTTCCTGCCTTTATCCCCAGAGGCTTTGGGGCGGCGGCCACCGAATTGTTAATTGTTACCATATTCGAGTAAACAGATTCGCGGCCTTTTGTATCCAAAGTTGTAGCAACACAAAGATTTTTCCCTGCAACCAGCCCATTTAATCTGCTCGGATCAAAGGTAATTGTTTTAGATGCAATCGCCGGTGAGGGAACAATAGTCGTCTGCGTGTAATTCCCCTTAACTGTACCGCAGTAGATGTGGTAACTGCCAATGTCTGTATAGACTAATGGCGTACCATCTTCTCGCAATGTTGGAACCGTGAAGGTTAAAACAGAGGAAAAAGCCGTTATCGGAATTAAGATTAAAAGTAAGAGTAGTTTTTTCAT
>VAPF01078942.1_pt1 | contig 21993 bp, 20 predicted proteins | sample 3393931 | NCBI WGS metagenome assembly VAPF01 (sample SAMN08290437, study PRJNA428436) | hydrothermal vent metagenome | isolation source: Deep-sea hydrothermal vent chimney | place: Atlantic Ocean: South-mid Altantic Ridge | depth 2773 m m | reverse complement strand
TCGAAAAATTCTCGGATGAAATTGTCAGAAAGCTGGTGCGGGTATGATGAAGAAAATTCAGGATCCAGGTCTTAAAAACGCGGTCTCCGGGAAAAAGAAAAGTTCCATAACCGGATTAATTCTGTTTGTATGCTGCGTATTATCTGTTTCCGTTGCCGCCGCGAGCGGTGGCAACGACGAGGCGCAACGCTCGATTTTCGAGATTTACTTATGGCCGGTCATAAATTTCTCCGTGCTTGTTGCATTGCTGTTGCTGTTACTCAAGAAAATGGATATGAAGGGGTATTTTCAAAAGAGAACGGAACTTATAGAGCAGACACTCAGAGAGGCGCGCGAGGCAAAAGAGCTTGCGAAGAAAGCGTTCGATGAAGTAGAGGAGAGGCTCAAGTTAAAGGATTCGGAGATCGAGAATATTATCGCATCCGCAAAACTTTCCGGCGAAAAAGAAAAGGAACGGTTGATAAAGGAAGGCGATAAACTGAAGGCCAATATCCTCAACCAGGCGAAGGCTAACATAGATTTTGAGGTCAAGAATGCAAGGGCCGTCATCAAGGCGGAGGCCGTCGAGATAGCCATGGAGCTTGCCGAGAAGAAACTTAAGGAAAAACTGACGAAAGAAGAACAGTTGAAACTGCTTGAGGAATCATTGACCAGGATAGAGGGAAAAAATTGAAACCAGTAAAAGAGATAAAAAAATACGCCAAGATTTTTATCAATGTAGTGGACATCGAAGAGATTCCGAAGGCATTGTATGAACTAAGTCTGGTAGAAGACCTGATATCAAAAAACAGGGAGTTTGAGAGCCTGCTTGTAAATCCCGGATTTTCGAAAAAGGACAGGGAGGAAGTATTAAAGCTGGTGGCTGAAAAACTTGCTTTATCCGAGAAGATGCTGAAATTTATCATGTATCTGGCCGAGATCAGGGTTGTAGTCGCACTGTCCGGGATAATAAAGATCGCCTCCGCAATTTATCTTGAAAAGAAAAAGCGAGCCAAGGCACTTGTTCTGACACCCGTGGAGCTGAGCAAAAGCCATGAAGAGAGACTTAAGGCTGCCCTGAAACAATTAATAGAAAAAGATGTTGATATCGAAATCGTGCTCGACCCTTCCCTTCTGGGTGGTGTTCTTGTGAAAGTGGGAAGCACAATGTATGACAGCAGTATAAAAGGCCAAATGAGGCTTTTAAAAGAAGAGCTTATAAAGGGGTGATTGTATGGAGATAAAAGTTGAGGAGATCAGTGAGCTTTTAAGGAAACAGATAAGTGATTTCGAGAAAAAGGTTGATGTCAGCGAAATCGGATCTGTTATCTCTGTTGGTGACGGTATAGCGAGAGTTTATGGCCTTGAGAAGTGCATGGCGGCGGAGCTGCTTGAATTCCCGAATGGTGTAATGGGCATGGCCCTGAACCTTGAAGAAGACATGGTCGGAGCTGTTCTCTTCGGTGAAGATTCACTTGTCCGTGAAGGCGACATTGTAAAACGGACCGGAAGAATTATGTCCGTGCCCGTGGGCGAAGCCTTGAAGGGCAGGGTTGTAAACGCGATAGGACTGCCCATTGACGGCAAAGGCCCGATCGAATCGAATGAATTGAGGATCGTTGATATGATTGCGCCTGGTATAGTCGACCGGCAACCAGTGGGTGAGCCTATGCAGACAGGTCTCAAATCGATAGACGCCATGATCCCGGTAGGAAGAGGACAGAGAGAACTTATAATCGGCGATCGTCAGACAGGAAAGTCCGCAATCGGCATTGATGCTATCATTAACCAGAAGGGCGGCGACGTAACCTGTATATACGTGGCTGTCGGGCAGAAAAGGTCTAATGTCGCGCGTGTCGTCAAGATACTCGAAGAGAACGGAGCGCTTGAACATACAATTGTCGTCTCGGCAACGGCCAGTGAGCCGGCGCCGCTTCAGTATATCGCACCATATACCGGCTGCGCGATCGGAGAATATTTCAGGGATAATGGAAAACACGCGCTTATAATATATGATGATCTGAGCAAGCAGGCGACAGCCTACAGACAGCTTTCGCTCCTGCTGAGACGCCCTCCGGGACGAGAGGCATTCCCCGGCGATGTCTTCTATCTTCATTCCAGGCTTCTTGAAAGGGCTGCAAAACTTTCAGATGAACTCGGCGGCGGGTCTTTAACCGCCCTGCCTATTATCGAAACACAGGCCGGTGACGTCTCGGGGTACATCCCGACAAACGTTATATCTATTACAGACGGTCAGATATATCTTGAACCGGAGCTCTTTTACGCCGGCGTCAGACCTGCCGTTAACGTCGGTCTCTCGGTCAGTCGAGTTGGTGGTGCCGCGCAGACCAAGGCTATGAAACAGGTTGCCGGAACTCTGAGGCTTGACCTGGCGCAGTTCAGGGAGCTTGCCGCATTCGCCCAGTTTGGAAGCGATCTGGACAAGTCGACTCTGGCGCAGATAGAGAGAGGAAAGAGAATGGTTGAACTTCTCAAGCAGGGTCAGTTCATGCCGCTTTCCATGGAGGAACAGGTTGTGATTCTCTTTGCTGGAACACAGGGTTATATTGATGATATTCCGGTAGAATCAATACAGAAATTCGAGGAAGAATTTCTCCGGTATATCAGGGACCAGAAAGCGGACATAATATCTGAACTTGCGGACAAAAAGGCGCTGGATGATGACCTCAAGGCTAAACTCATAAACGCGGTGGAAGACTTCAAGAAGGGATTTCAATCCTGACAGCCCGGGTTTGATAACATATATAAGGTATTAACACAGGTCATATAAAGGATTAGAATGGCAACATTAAGAGATATTCAGAGAAGAATAAAGGCGGTACACAATACCAGCAAGATAACAAAGGCCATGAAGATGGTGTCTGCTGCCAAATTCAGAAAAGCGCAGCAGAGAATGTTCGAGTTGAGGCCATATTCTGAAAGGATGAACGCCGTACTGTCAAGCCTTGCGAGCGGCGTGGAAAGTGAAATCCATCCGCTGCTGGCCGTCCGGCAGAGAAGGAAAATCGGGATTCTCCTTGTGACTAGCGACAGAGGACTTTGCGGTGCTTTTAACACAAACATTATCAGGGCCTGCTCCAATCATATGGCGGAACTTGAAAACGAAGGATTCAGTGTCAGTGTCAGTACGGTTGGCAAGAAGGCCAGAGATTTCTACAAAAGGAGAAATGTCAATCTGCGGAATATCTGGACGGGCATTTCCGGCAAGCTATCTTATCCCAAGGTCACGGAAATAGCCGAGAATATGATAGAGAGCTATATAAGTGAGGAAGTAGATGAAATAATATTGATATATAATGAGTTCAAGTCGGTTGTTGCGCAGAAGATTGTGATCACAAGACTGGTGCCATTGTCTCCCATTGAGTCGGCCGGAGATGCACTCCCGGTGTTCAACTTCATATACGAGCCTTCAAGGGAAGCGATATTCGGCAGGCTGCTTCCCAAAAACATAGAGATTCAGATATACAGGGCGTTGATCGAATCACAGGCCTCTGAAGAGGCGGCCAGAATGTCCGCTATGGAGAACGCTACACAGGCCGCCAATGACATGATACAAAGTCTCACTCTCCAGTATAACAAGGCAAGGCAGGCCTCGATTACCAAGGAGCTTATGGATATCGTCGGCGGTGTCGAGGCGTTGAAGGGTTAATATATACAATGAATATAAAATTGAAAATAGATACGGGGGTATTAGTATGAATACTGGCAAAGTTTCACAGGTTATCGGAGCGGTTGTTGATGTTGAGTTTGAGGATGAACTGCCTCAAATCCTTAATGCAATACTGATTGACGAGAAGGCTGACCCTGATAAGGGGACGCCCGCGATCAAAATCACGCTTGAAGTTGCGGCGCATCTGGGGGATAACCAGGTGAGGACGGTTGCGATGTCCGCGACCGACGGACTTGTCAGGGGTACGTCGGTAGTTGATACCGGAGAGCCTATAACAGTGCCCGTTGGCGAGGGGGTGCTCGGCAGGATACTTAATGTTATCGGTGAGGGCATCGATAAGCTTGGTCCTGTGAACGCTACGCAGAGACTGCCGATCCACAGGCCGGCGCCTGAATTTGTCGAGCAGGAACCTGTAACACAGGTTTTTGAGACGGGCGTCAAGGTTTTTGACCTGTTGGTACCGTTTGTCAGGGGTGGCAAAATGGGAATGTTCGGCGGCGCGGGTGTTGGTAAGACGGTTGTTATTATGGAGATGATCCATAATATAGCCATGAAACATGGAGGTGTTTCCGTGTTCGCCGGCGTTGGAGAGAGGACAAGAGAAGGAAATGACCTCTATCGCGAAATGAAGGAGTCCGGTGTTCTCGAAAAGGTCGCTATGGTCTACGGCCAGATGAATGAACCCCCCGGCGCGCGCGCAAGGGTTGCTCTGACGGCGCTGACCTGTGCCGAGTACTTCAGGGACGAAGGCCAGGACGTTCTAATATTTATTGATAATATATTCAGATATACACTTGCAGGTTCCGAGCTGTCGGCATTGTTGGGCAGAATGCCCTCCGCAGTCGGCTACCAGCCGACGCTGGGAACGGATATGGGTATATTGCAGGAGAGGATTACGACCACCAAAAAGGGCGCCGTCACCTCGATGCAGGCCATATATGTGCCTGCCGATGACCTTACGGACCCTGCGGTTGCGACCGCCTTTACCCATCTGGACGGAACGGTTGTTCTTGCGCGTCAGATCGCTGAACTCGGTATTTATCCTGCTGTCGACCCGCTTGATTCAACATCGAGAATCCTTGACCCTGCAGTTATCGGAGAGGACCATTATGCTATTGCGCGAAGCGTACAGAAGATACTCCAGAGATATAAGGAACTACAGGATATTATAGCGATTCTCGGAATGGAGGAGCTTTCGGAGGAAGACAAACTGAGTGTGTCCCGCGCCAGAAAAATACAGAGGTTCCTCAGCCAACCTTTCCATGTCGCCGAGGTGTTTACAGGAACACCAGGGAAATACGTAAAAGTTGAGGACACCATCAAAGGATTTAATTCGATAGTTGACGGAAAATATGACGATATGCCCGAGCAGGCATTCTACATGGTCGGTGGTATTGAAGAAGTCGAGGAAAAAGGTAGAAAACTCGGCTGGGCCGGAGGGGCGTAATGGCTGAAGGCAGGCTTCTACTTGAGATAGTCACCCCGTACGGGCTGGTTTTCAGCGATGATGTTGATGAAGTCACTGCAACAGGCAGCGAGGGAGAATTCGGTATTCTGCCGGGTCATGTGCCATTTGTCACGACCCTGAATATAGGAATGCTTGTATGCAGGAGCGGCAGTGACACCAAGAACTTTTTTGTTAGTTGGGGATATGCCGAGGTCGGACCTGACAAGATTCAGGTTCTTGCCGATAGCGCCGAAAGATCCAGAGATATAGATGTTCAGAGGGCCAGGGAAGCGATGAAGAGGGCCGAAGAGAGGCTGAAGAAAGCTGAAGAGATAGATTTTAGAAGGGCGGAAACAGCTCTTGAAAGGGCGGTGACCAGGATTCAGGTTTCCGAGGCGAAGAAAACAAAGTAAGTGGCATGAAAGTTACAGCCTTATAGAAGCTGCGTGTAAAAAATGGGGTATTTGCGTGCCATTCCGGCATGTACATTCTCCATGCAATTCCCTTAAGAAGCCGATAATCGCCCGGGTCCTACGGACTCCAGTTTCTCGACTAATTTCAGGATTAGCATATTTGATAACGCCATTCCTTTTCTTGTTATCCTGATGTAACCCCTGTTGATTTCCATAAGACCTTCATCTATTAATTCTCCGCAGTTGCCGGCCAGATCGATCCCGTTTCTTTCTGATTCGACTATGCTGAGACCTTCGGATTTTCTCAGCCCGAGGAAGATGAATTCCCTGACTCTGTCTTCATCCGTTAGTCTGATTGATGATGCTTCGGGTGATATCCCGTTTTCAAGATTTTTGATATATAAATCAATGTCACTGGTGTTTTCCGACCGGACGCCGCCGACAAAAGAATGCGCTCCCGCGCCCACACCGTAATATTCACCCCTGTTCCAGTAGTTGAGATTGTGCCTGCTTTCGAATCCCGGCAGCGCGAAGTTGGAAGTCTCATAGTGAATGAAGCTGCTCAAACCGAGATGATCGATGGCGTGATCGTACATTTCCAAAATGATATCTTCATCCGGCAGCACAAGTCCGCCTGATTTTATGAGAGGGAATAGTCCGGTGCCTTTCTCAGGAGTAAGCTCGTAGGTTGATATATGACATGGGGACAATGCGACCGCCCTGGAGATGGTCTGCCTCCAGCTCTCGACTGTCTGCCCGGGGATTCCATACAGGAGATCGACAGAGAAGTTTATTAGTCCGGCCGCTTTTACTGATTCGACAGTCCAGAGGGCATCGCTCGATGAATGAATCCTTCCGAGAGTTTTTAGCTCATTATCGTTAAAAGACTGTATGCCTATACTCAGCCTGTTTACGCCAAGGGAAAGCATGGTGTCTATTGTCTGTCTGTTGATCGCGCCTGGATTGGCCTCGACGGTGATTTCAACAGACGGAGAAAATTCAAAACTGGTCTTCATGCTTTTTTGTAATTGATCGAAATTTTCACCGGAAAGGAGGGAAGGGGTTCCTCCTCCTATATATACTGCTTCCAATTTTGTTGCGGTATCTTTTTTGGTTTGCAGTTCCCGGCATAAGGCCTGTATATATCTTTCAGCTCTTGTCGCATCATATGGCTCCGACAGGAAATCGCAGTATATGCATTTTCGTATGCAGAAAGGGATGTGTATATAAAGAAAATCAACCATAACTTTACGGAAAAGTGGATGTTAATACTATTTATGACGATAAAGGGAAATTATTATACAATTACAGACTTTTTGAAACCCTGTATGTTAGAATTTGATTATGGCAGAAGAAACCGGAATTGTAAAGAGCATACAGGGCGCTATCGCAAAAGTCAGTGTTCCCAAGAAAAGCGCTTGCGAAGGATGTACACTGGGGACATGCAAGCCTGATGATAAAGCCATGGAAATAGAAGCATTCAACCGGGCGGGCGCTGAGGTGGGGCAGAAGGTCAGGGTGACCATGAATGCATATACATACACAAAGGGGGCGCTCTTCATCTATGGGCTGCCGGCGATTGCCCTGGTTATAGGGGCGGTGCTGGGCAGGGAAGTGATCAGCGGTTTTTTCCCGGCCACGGATTCTGATATTCTTTCGGCAGTTTGTGGATTCAGTTTTTTTGGCCTGTCATTCCTGATAATCAGGATCTGGGCTGGCAGTGTGGACAAAAGGCCTGAGACAAAACCCGTTATTGAAGAGATAATTAAGCATTAGCGCAGGGTTTTTACGCCAGACCTTTCCGTAGACATCTATTTTAATTATATGGGGGACTTACATGGCAAATTTTGAGGTTTCAAAAATCAGAAATGTTGCAGTAATAGCTCATGGAGGAGCGGGAAAGACCTCCCTTGTAGAGGCGATGCTGTTTGATTCAGGAATGACGGACCGGCTGGGGAATGTCCTCGACGGCACTACAACCACGGATTATGAGCCTGAAGAGATCGACAGGAAGATCACTATTACGTCATCACCGGCTTTTTGTGACCGGGACGGGCATAGAATTAATCTTATAGATACCCCCGGATTTATCAATTTTCTCGAGGATACGAAGGCTTGTCTGAGGGTTGTTGACGGCGCTGTTGTAATCGCGAGCGCGATTTCAGGCGTGAAGGCGGAGACGGTGAAAGTCTGGAACTATGCCTGTGAATATGAGATTCCCAGGATAGTCTTTGTCAACAAGATGGACAAGGACCAGGCAAATTTCGAGATGGCGCTGGACGGCCTTGAAAAAACTTTTGAAACAGAAGCGATTCCCCTTCAGATTCCAGTCGGCGCCGGCGGCAGTTTCTCCGGGGTTATAGATATTGTAAAAATGAAGGCATACATGTCAGGCAGTGGGTCCGAAGGGACTGAAATACCCGGTGAGCTCAGGGCGGAGGCGGATGAATACAGGAAAAAGCTTATCGAGAAGATAGCGGAATCCGACGACGCCCTTCTGGAGAAGTATCTGGAAGGGGGAGAGCTTACGGATGAAGAGATTGAAAAGGGAATAAAGGAAGGCTCTCTTACAAGAAAATTCATACCCGTTACATGTGGATCAGCGCTGAAGAATATCGGGATCCGGAACCTGATTGATTCAATACTCCTCTGTCTGCCCTCGCCTCTGGAGATGGCGACGATATCGCCCATAATTGGTGCAAATCCCAGGGACCACTCGAAAATCGAGAGAAAACCTGCTGATAACGAACCGACGGCGGCCTTCGTGTTCAAGACAATCGCGGACCCTTACGCTGGAAAGCTTTCATTGTTCAGGGTATATTCCGGAACAATGAAGGCGGATTCAAATATATATAACGCTACTCAGGACTCTAAAGAGCGCATCGGGCAGTTGTTCTACCTCCAGGGCAAAAGACAGGTCCCGGTGCAATCTCTCGGCACTGGGGAGATTGGAGGCGTGGCGAAACTCAAAGTGACCAGCACGGGAGATACAATTGCCGATGAGGCCAATCCCGTAGTTTTCGAGAAGGTCAAGTTTGCGCCGCCGATAATATCATACGCGATAGCGCCCAGGAACAAAGGTGATGAAGAGAAGGTCAGCGTAAGTCTCCATAGGGTTCTGGAGGAAGACCCGTCGCTGAAGTTCAGCAGGAAGGAAGAGACAAAGGAGATGATTATATCGGGCATGGGCCAGGTGCACATAGAAGTCGCGCTTGAACGTTTAAAGAGAAGATTTGGCGTAGAGATAGATATGAAGACGCCAAAGATACCATATAGGGAGTCTATAAAGACTTCGACAAAGATACATAGTAAATACAAGAAACAGTCCGGCGGCAAGGGACAGTACGGAGACTGTCATATAAAGGTGGAACCGTTGCCGAGAGGCGGGGGTTTTGAGTTTGTCGACAAGATTGTCGGCGGTGTCATCCCGAGGCAGTATATACCGGCCGTCGAAAAGGGGATCATTGAGGCCATGCATGAGGGTGTGATAGCCGGTTATCCGATCGTTGATCTGCGTGTTACGCTTTTTGACGGTTCATATCATTCTGTTGATTCATCCGAGATGGCCTTTAAAATAGCGGGTTCAATGGCGATAAAAAAGGCGGTCAACGAGGCGAAGCCCGCCCTTCTCGAGCCTGTAATGAAGGCCGAGGTGATTACTCCGGATGAGACTCTTGGCGCGGTAATAGGAGATCTGAACTCCAGGCGGGGCAAGGTACAGGGTGTGGAGCCGCAGGCCGGTGGCAATCAGAAGATAGGAGCGTTGGTGCCTATGTCGGAGCTGCTCACCTACGCGAATCAACTCCACAGCCTTACATCGGGAAGGGGGATATATTCCATGGAGTTTTCTCATTATGAAGAGGTCCCGGCGCATCTCGTCCAGAAGATAATCGACGAATGCCGGGCCGGTAAAAGTGAAAAGAGCGCGTAATAAATTATTCCTGATACAGGTGGTGTGCCTTGTCTTCCTTCTTATGCCTGTGGAGTCTTCTTTTCCGTTGCTGTCCATCCGCTGGGCCGCTGCATCCGGGGCAGAAGCCGGACCCCGGAACCAGCCGGAAATTTCCGGTCCGGTTTCTATCGTTGACCTGAAAGACAACCTGTTGAGTGTTGATTTGGTTAACGCCGATTTTCGAGGTATTATGGATTTGATTGAACGGAAGGCCGGCACGAAGATCAGGATTGACGGTGATGTTTCCGGCGGCAGGCTGACCACACGATTTTATAATCTGGAGCTGGACAGGGGAATATCGAGACTGCTGGCCCAGATAAGGGAAAATAATTTTATAATTCATTTTAACGCCAAAGGGATAGTGGATAAAGTGGAGGTTTACGATATAAGTCCGGTTAGTCCGGGAATTTCCGGTGGGCGCGGGTCGGTGGCGACACGGTCGCGGAGGGCGCGTTATCGTCCCCCCACGGCCCGATCCTCCGGGATTAACAGCAGTCCGAAACCCGGAAGGATGCCGGTTACCAATAGAAGGCTGCGGCAGGCGGCCAGGACTCAACCCAGGATGAATATAATGGATGACCTGAAAATGCCACCCGGCATGTCTTTAGGTAAAGTTCCCGGTTATGATATGCCATGAAAAAGCTGCTATTATTGTATGCATAAAGCTGATTTATTCATGCGGTATATTGAATTCCAGGCGTCTTTTTAGCTATCATAACACGCATGAAGGCATTGATATTAAGCGGTGGCAAAGGCAAGCGCCTCAGACCACTCACATATTCCGGAGCAAAACAGCTCGTCCCGGTTGCGAACAGGCCCATCCTTTTTTATTGTATCGATAATATCATTCATGCCGGCATTAAAAATATAGGAATAATAATCTCTCCTGAAACCGGACCGGAAATACAGGAAGCAGTCGGTGACGGAAAAAAGTGGAATGCCAGGATAAAATATATTCTGCAGGAGACTCCGGAGGGACTTGCCCACGCGGTAAAAGCGGCGAGGAAATTTCTTGCCGGTTCTTCATTTGTTATGTACCTGGGCGACAACCTGATCGGGACGGGAATAAAAACGTTTACAGGACATTTTAAAAGGCAGAAAACCGATGCGCTCGTCCTGCTTAAAAGCGTTGAAGATCCCAGGCAGTTTGGTGTTGCCGAGGTTTCATCCGACGGCAGTATCATCAGACTTATCGAAAAACCGGAGTCCCCGCCCTCAGACCTGGCACTGATAGGTATTTATATGTTTTCGTCAAAGATACATGACGCGATAGACAGAATCAGTCCATCAAAACGCGGCGAGCTGGAGATAACCGACGCCATACAGGAACTGATTTATATGGGCGGGCATGTGAAGAGTTTTCTGCTGGAGACGTGGTGGCTTGATACAGGCAAAAAAGACGACCTTCTTACCGCCAATGCCACTGTGCTAGATGAATGGGGAAAGAAAAGCGTTGAAGGTGCTGTCGACAAAGCAAGCAGGATTCTCGGTCGCGTAACGCTCGGCAAGAATTCACTCATCCATGAGTGTGTTGTGAGAGGCCCTGTTGTTATCGGCGAAAATACTGTTATAAAAAATTCCTTCATCGGCCCGCATACGAGCATCGGCGATGATGTGAGGGTCATAAACTCTTCCGTTGAACATTCGGTTATTATGAACGGGAGTGAAGTGCTTGACATTGAGAGGATAGAAGAGAGTCTTATCGGCAGAAGGGTGAGGATTTTTAGGAACTCCCGGCACAAGGCCCTGAGGCTTATGCTCGCTGATGATTCAGTAATAGAGGTGTAAATATCTTGCAAGACGTTATAATCATGGAAGTTGATATATACAGGGATGAAAGGGGCTGGCTTGCAGAGATATTCAGGGAAGACCAGTCTGATTTCCGGCCCGCGATGTCATACCTTTCGGTGACAAAGCCGGGCGTTACAAGAGGGCCGCATGAACATGTGGAGCAGTCGGATTACTTCTGCTTCATCGGAAACTTCATGGTCTATCTGTGGGATAACAGGAAGGGTTCGGACACATATAAAGAGAAAAAAATTATAGACACGAAAGGCAAGCCTTATATTGTTATTGTTCCTCCAGGGGTTGTTCACGCGTATAAGAATACCGGTCTGGAAGATGCAATCGTCATTAACATGCCCGACAGGCTTTACAAGGGGAAGGGCAAAGCTTATCCGGTTGACGAGAACAGGCATGAAGATGACGCCGACTCGCCTTTCAGGCTGGAAGAATGAAGCTTCTTGTTACCGGCGGCGCGGGTTTTATCGGCTCAAACTTCATACGCCATATGATTTCAACATATCCCGGGTATAAGATCATTAATCTCGATATGCTCACATATGCGGGAAACCTCGAAAACCTGACGGATATCGAGAACACGCCCAACTACAGCTTCATAAAGGGAGATATATGCGACAGGCAGTTGATTGATGATATTGAATTCGATGCAATTATCAACTTTGCCGCCGAGAGTCATGTCGACAGGAGCATCATCGATTCCTATCCATTTCTCCGGACCAATGTGACCGGGACCCAGAATCTGCTCGAGGCCGCAAGAAAAAGGGGATGCAGAATTCTGCATGTCTCGACCGATGAGGTTTACGGCTCGACTGAAGAGGGACTGTTCACCGAGAAATCACATCTCAGGCCGAACAGCCCGTATGCGGCAAGCAAGGCGTCGTCGGACCTGCTTGCCAGGGCCTATTATGAGACCTATATGCTGGATGTAATAGTCACCAGGTGTTCGAATAACTATGGCCCTTACCAGTTCCCTGAAAAACTTGTTCCCCTTGTTGTTGTTAACGCCCTTGGAGACAGGCCCGTGCCGGTATATGGAGACGGACGGAATATCAGGGACTGGATTTATGTCCTTGACCACTGCCGGGCCCTTGATATCGTATTTCACAGGGCGAAACCCGGAGATGTATATAATATCGGCAGCAGGGAGGAATGGCAAAATATCGATATCATCAAAACATTGCTTGCCGTGATTGCCGAAAAGACAGGCGCTGATAAAGTGGCCATGACGGAGAAAATGACCTTTGTAAAGGACAGGCCCGGCCATGACAGGAGATATGCGTTAGACCCTTCCAGGATAGAGACGGAACTCGGATGGAAGCCCGTGACAGGGTTCAGGGAAGGACTTTCCGGCACGGTTGACTGGTACCTGTCAAACAGGCAGTTGTGGGGCCGCATTATTTCCGGTGAATATATGGAATACTATAAATTGCAGTACGGGGCGAGGCCGCCAAGATGAGAGTGGCGTTAACTGGCGCGGGAGGGATGCTCGGATTCGCCGTAAAAAAAGTATTTTCGGATATCGAGATTGTTGAGTTTCCGCATAAAGGACTGGACGTAACCGTGCTTGACGACACAGTCAGAAAAATAAAAGATGCAGCCCCGGACTTTCTGATACATGCGGCGGCATTTACGGATGTCGACAGGTGCGAGTCAGAGCCTGAAAAGGCATATCTTGTCAACGGTATTGGAACCAGAAATATAGCAATGGCATGCGAAGAGATAAAATGTCCGGTAGTCTATATCAGTTCGGATTATGTATTCGACGGCTGCAAGGGCGTTCCTTATGACGAATGGGACAGCCCGAACCCGGTTAATATTTACGGGCTATCGAAACTGATGGGTGAGCGGTTTGTCACGATGCTCACAAACCGGTTCTATATCATCAGGACGTCATGGCTTTTCGGCATGAACGGAAAGAATTTTGTCGATACTATTATAAAATTGCTGTCAGAGCGGGAGAGCGTTGAAGTGGTTAACGACCAGGTCGGATGTCCGACCCATACATTAGACCTTGCGAGAAAGATTCGGGAGATTACAGGGAAAGGCTATGGCGTTTATCATGTTACAAACTCGGGAAACTGTTCATGGTATGACTTTGCCGTGGAGATTGCAGCCCGGAAAGGAGTGAAGAAACGGATAGTCCCTGTAACATCCGAAAAATTCAGGAGACCGGCCGGAAGACCTGCCTTTTCCGTCCTCGGCAGTACATTTCTGGAACTTGAGGGAATGGAAGGGCCGGGACGATGGCAGGATGCGCTGGACGAGTATCTCAAAATTAATAATTCATAGTCAATAATCAGTAGCCCGGAGGTCATATGTTTAAGTGCATCAAACTGCTTGTCATGATGATAATTCTGTCTGTCGTGGTCTTTGCTACTTATGAGACCGTGCTTGATAAGGCAGGGGAATACCTTTACAAAAAGGACCAGATAAAACCAGCGGATGTCATCGTTGTCCTTGGCGGTGAGCAGACGGAACGTGTTAAATTCAGCTCTAAACTGTTCAAGGAAGGATGGGCGAGAAAAGACCGTGTAATCATGTCCGGCGGTCCAGTTGTATGGAAATTTACCTTGGCGTATCTTATGAAGGAGCACGCGAAATATCTTGGAGTTCCGGCGAGGGCCATTATCCTCGAGGAAAAATCCGAGTCAACGGAAGAGAACGCGAAATACGTAAAGGAAATATTGTTGAAACGTGGTTATAAATCAATAATTCTCGTCACCTCGCCATATCACAGTAAAAGGTCATACATAATATTCCAGAAAGTGATGGGTGATGAGATCGAAATCATCAGCGTTCCGGTGCCGGTTGAAGATAGCTGGTTGAGTCTGCATGGCTGGTGGAAGAAACGACTGGACAGGTCAAGGGTTTTGAGTGAATACGCCAAGTTTACATGGCTCTGGTTATTTGGAGTTAAAAATTAGGTCGACAAATGCGGTCGGCCCGAATTTGCTGTCTGGTTTATGACTCGCGTGTCCGCGTGGCCTTTTGCCGAAAGAAAATCCTTCAGTGCATTGCAGTCGCGTCACGCAGGAGACGTATATATAATAATCTCATCGGCTGTTTTCATCCGGTTGCCCCCTTGTTCTGTATGACATTATTTACTTTCTGAAAATATCACAAAAACCGGGTAATTGGAACTGAATTTTAAGAATAGTTTTTTTCGCCGCCGCATACATCATTGACTTTCCAGCCTGGTATGATTCAAAATTATAAAAACGCGCCGATCCGACCTTTCATGGTTTTTGGTCCTGATGATAAATCGAAAAAATATTTTGTTGATGCCTATATATTCATGTCTCCGGAACCCCCGGGGCAATCTTAAAAATGAAATTCCTCCTGATATTACAGATAAAGTGATGGCGGCGGATTGTAGTGGGAATATAAAGACGGTGAGCTGATGGAAACACGACTTAAAAATACAAAAATTATTCTTACACTGAAAATTATTGTCGGTTTAATTGTCCTGTACCGGCTATTTTCACTTGATATTTATGCGGTTGTTCCTCACGATGCCGTGCGTTATATAAGGGAGGCGGTGGCGAATACTTATATCTCCGAACCGAATCAGCTTGTACAGATAAGAGGATTCAAATTCCCTGGATATCCATTGTATCTCTCGATCGTGTATAAAATTTCATCATTGTTGCCTATTGACGGTATGACATTAATGGCGTTGTCTCAGAGGCTTCTGCTGGGGATAGGCCTTATCTGGCTGTTATTTGATTTGGGACTCTTCGCCATACCCCTGGTGCTGTTTTTTTCTTCAAATATCTTTCTTGCCCAATCAAACATACTTTATACCGAGGGACTAAGTATACCGATGGCGATACTGTTTTCGATCTCCCTGGTTAAAATTTACAGGATCAGGAACAGGGAGAAAGTCTTACTTAGCTTTAAATTCTGGTCGTTATTCATACTGTTGACAACGTCTTTTGTTTTCCTTGTGCTGACAAAATTAACGCATATGGCTTTTTTATTACCAATATTAATTCTGGCGTTCACTGTCGAACATAAAGGATTCAGGTTGAAAATCACCAGGACAAAAATAGCATGTGCGACTCTTGTTCTGGTTGCTGTCGCGTCTGTTTATGTATTAGCTGTTTCATTCGATAACAAGAGGCAATTCAATAAGTTTACTCCGGTCATGGGGCATGAAAGGCTTCTGTATTTTGGCCTATGGACGCAGCTATTCTACCTGACACCTGAAAATAAGCTCCGGCCGGAACTGGCTGAATTCTATGATAACGGATCGGCGTACAACTTTCTACTTGCGGTTGATAAGGAATGCGGTGGGAAATTCGAGTTTTTCTGTACCGCGCCTATTCACCGGAAGAGGACAGGAGAACTGCTTCAAAAATCTGGTATGTCGCTGCCGGTGGAAAGAATCCGGAGCTTTGCAACGGGAATTATAGGCGGCTCGAAATCAGAACTCTATGAATGGCGTCATAACATACTTCAGGCCAATGGCGGTCCATACCGGCTTGAGGCCCGGCATTCGAACTGGTATACGAATCAATACGGGATTAAAAAATACCTCGATACATTTAACCGTGGTGTAACTCCTCAAGTCTTCCGTGGGCTGAGTAATTCCAGGAAATCCGTCTGGAAAATCCGGGAAGTTCAGGCCATAATGACGATTTTGGCGATGCTGGCATTCGGATGGGCGATCCTGAAGCGTAAAACAGATTTTCATACGCCATATGTTTACGCAACTATCTCCTACCTGGTATTTATCACGGCCCTTGCGTCAGGTCTTATGGACCTCTGGCGCTTTATAATACCCTCCTGGAGTATATTCATTATCATCCTGTCATATGGCATAGCGGACTTTATTAATGAAAGCTGAACTTCGAGGGGTCCTGTATCTCCCATATGGATTGTGATGGAGAAAATGCCTTCGGCTGGGTTTCTTCCTTGAAGTATTCTACAATCCCTGAAGCGTTCCGCGACAGCAGGCCTGATTCGGGGTCTATGAAATAGCTGACTATGCCTTCCGGCCTGTGGAATTCCTCGGGTTTGCCTTTCACTGCATTGTTCATGAAGGAGACCCATATCGGGGCGGCGACTCTCGCCCCTGTTTCTTTATGTCCGAGTGTCTTATAGTCATCGAATCCAACCCATACGCACGATACAAGACCGGTCGTATATCCGGCAAACCAGGCATCTTTATAATCATTTGTTGTGCCGGTTTTTCCCGCCACCGGCCGGCCCAGCGCCTTGGCCCGCTGTCCTGTGCCGTGCTTTACAACGTCTTCCAGCATCGATGTTACAAGAAAGGAAGTCTGGGGACTTATGAGCTGCTCCGGCGCCGGCTCATTGCTTTCGATGACTCTGCCCCGCTGGTCGATTATATATTTTATTGATATGGGCTTAACTCTCAATCCGTTGCTCGCGAAGATATTGTATGCCACGGCCAGTTCGAGTGGCGTGACATTGAAAGATCCCAGCGCGATACTCAGGTTTCTCGGGATATCTCCCTGGAACCCCATCAGCTTTGCATAGTTGGTCACTGTCCCGATGCCGATGGAATCCACAAGTTTAACGGTTACGACGTTTCTGGAATACGCAAGCGCTTCCCTCAAACGTGTCGGCCCGTTATATTTATGGTCATAATTTTCAGGGCTCCATTCTCCCCCCGGCCCTCCCATATAGGTTACGGGCTCATCAACAATAATACTCGCGGGAGTATAACCAGAGTCCATTGCCGCAGCGTATATTATGGGTTTAAACGCCGACCCGGGCTGGCGTTTGGCATATACGGCCCTGTTGTATTCACTCTTTGAGAAATCATAACCGCCTATCATCGCCCTTATAAATCCAGTAAAGGGCTCTATCGCCACCAGGGCGCCTTCAACTTCCGGCTCCTGTTCGAGCGACAGGCGGACAGTTTTACCCCGTAAACTTTTTATTCCGACTTTTACAACGTCGCCCGGCTGTAATATTTTGTTCAGTGTGAATTTTTTTAATTGCCTTGAGTCGCCTGTTTTCCTGTCCAGTACCGTTGAGGCCCACCGGGCATCTTTTATCGAAAGTTTTCCGGTTATACCCCTGGTTTTAATAATTGCTTCGTTTTTTGTTACTTTAAGCACAAGCCCGGAATAGATATCCCCTGGATTTGTGACAACGGCTGACGCAAGGTATTTTTTTTTCAGTTCCCTGTCAAAGTCGATATCCTCCCTGTGTTTTACGGGGCCGCGCCAGCCCTTGTGCCTGTCAAACCGCCGCAGTCCGTTCTGAACGGCATTAAGCGCCGCAATCTGCGTTTTCCTGTCGAGTGTTGTATAGACCTTGAGACCGCCCTTGTATACTGTATCCGTTCCGTATCTGTCTTCAAGATATTTTCTGACATATTCGATAAAATAACTGTAGGTCTTCGTCCCTTTCCTGCGGCTCGATAAGTATAAAGACTGGTTATACGCGTCTTCCTTTTCGGATTTTCTGATGAACCCCTCTTCCGCCATGCGGGTCAGGACGATGCGCTGCCTTTTTTTTGCTTTCGCCAGGTTATTGTAAGGTGAATAAGAAGAAGGGGCCTTAACAAGACCTGCAATCATTGCAGCCTCTGCGAGATTTAGATGTTTTACTGTTTTACCAAAATATACAGTTGAAGCCATCTCTACGCCGTAAGCCCCGTGGCCGAAATAGATTTTATTAAGATACAGCTCCAATATCTCGTTTTTACTCAGGTTTTTCTCCATTTTTACGGCAAGGACGACCTCCAGGATTTTTCTTTTAAAGGTCTTTTCCGGGGTCAGAAAGACAACTTTAGCGAGTTGCTGTGTTATAGTGCTGCCGCCTTCTTTTAATCTTGCGTGAAGAAGGTCTTTATATAACGCCCTTGTAATTGCGATATAATCGATACCCTTGTGCTTCCAGAACCGGGCGTCTTCAACGGCGATAATTGCATTAATCAGATGTCGGGAGATGTTCCGAACAGGGACGAATACGCCTTTTTCCATCTTAAGCTCTCCTATTAATACATCATCATCGGCGTAAATTTTTGTCGCAACGGTGGAAGTATAATTTTTGAGTTCTTCCATGGATGGCATGCTTGTGGAGATGGCGACATACCCGCCTGCAATTATTCCGAGCAATACGGACAAAAATGCAAAAATAACTAGAAGCTTCAATTTCATTTATTATGAATTATACCCATGGTATTAAAAGGCTGTCAAAAAACCTGCCTAATATGCAATCGGACTCCGATAGTTAGTTCCTGACTTTATAAACAGACTCCAGTTAATGAACCGGAAAGTGAGCTATGGCTAATCAGGTGCCTTGATTCGGTTTTTCCGTCTTCCGCGAGGCAGGACGTGGGTCTTCCTGTAGTCCTGGGTTGCGGGGCGTACTAGCTTTTGTTTATAATGAACAATATACTTAAATGGGCTTAAAATGTTATCATTACTTCCTGACCCAACAAGTAAAGACCCGGAACATGCCGGGAGTTAAAAAAAATTAAATTTAGCAAAAAATGTTTGACAAAAAGAACTATCTCTGGTAAAGTTATAAGGTTTTTCCCACAACAAAGGGTTGTAAAAACATTTTAAATGGAGGAATAGTGCCAACAATAGCACAATTAGTGAGACGGGGCCGTAAAACTATCGTAAAAAAGACGAAGAGTCCTGCTTTGAAGTCATGCCCGCAGAAAAGAGGTGTGTGCGTCAGGGTTTACACAACAACGCCTAAAAAGCCGAATTCCGCGCTGAGAAAGGTCGCGAGGGTCAGGTTAACCAATGCAATGGAAGTTACGGCTTATATTCCGGGCATCGGGCATAACCTGCAGGAACATTCGATTGTTATGATCAGGGGTGGAAGAATAAAGGATCTACCGGGTGTGAGATATCATATCGTAAGAGGCACGCTTGATTCACTTGGTGTGAGTAACAGAAGGCGCGGAAGGTCAAAGTACGGAACAAAGAAGCCTAAATAACGGAGTAAATAATGCCTAGAAGAAGAGTTGCTGAAAAAAGAGAAATATTGCCGGACCCGAAATACAACAGCAAAATAGTAAGTAAATTTATAAGTGTGATAATGGAAAGCGGCAGAAAAGCCACGGCGGAAGGTATATGTTATGGCGCTTTTGAGATTATAAAAGAGAAGACTGGTAACGATCCTCTCAAGGTCTTCAAGGCCTCACTGGAAAATGTGAAGCCGCAGGTGGAGGTTAAGCCAAGAAGAGTTGGAGGCGCGACTTATCAGGTGCCGGTCGAAATAAGGTCTCAGAGACGTCTGGCGTTGGGCCTGAGGTGGATAATCAAGTTTACGAGGGTCAGAAGCGAAAAGACGATGAAGGAAAGACTCGCGGGCGAGTTGATGGATGCTTTTAATAATACAGGTGCTTCGTTTAAGAAGAAAGAAGACACTCATAGAATGGCGGAGGCCAACAAGGCTTTTGCTCACTATAGATGGTGATAAGGGTAGAGGAGACAGAAATTGGCGCAGGCTTCATTGGCAACAACACGGAATATCGGAATCATGGCTCACATAGACGCGGGAAAGACCACGACTACGGAAAGAATCCTCTATTATACCGGTGTTACATATAAAATAGGCGAGGTCCATGACGGTACGGCTGTTATGGATTGGATGGTGCAGGAGCAGGAAAGAGGCATTACAATCACCTCGGCTGCAACTACATGTTTCTGGCGGGATCACAGGATAAACATCATTGATACTCCCGGACATGTTGATTTTACTATAGAAGTAGAAAGGTCGTTAAGAGTGTTGGATGGTGCCGTGGCGGTTTTTGATGCAGTTGCGGGGGTGGAACCCCAGTCCGAGACAGTATGGCGGCAGGCTGACAAATACAATGTGCCAAGAATAGCATTTATGAATAAAATGGACAGGGTTGGAGCGGACTATTTCACGTCCGTCAACAGCATGATAGACAGGTTGGGCGCCAGTCCTGTTATGGTTCAGATGCCGATCGGCGCTGAAGACGTCTTTCGGGGGCCGATTGACCTTGTAACTATGAAGGCGCTTATTTATGATGATGAAACTCTCGGCGCAAAATACGTCGAAGGGGAGATTCCTGACGATTATAAGGCCCAGGCCGCAGAATACAGGGAGAAGATGCTTGAGGCCCTTGCCGATATAGATGAGAATATAATGGAGAAATTCCTCGACGGCGCGGAAGTGACGGTAGAAGAAGTCATGGCGGCGATCAGAAAAGGGACAATTGATATGAAGATCACTCCCGTCCTGTGCGGCACAGCCTTTAAAAACAAGGGAGTTCAGCAGCTACTTGATGCAATAATTGATTATCTTCCTTCACCGTTGGACGTTCCTCCGATGATAGGAACGCATCCCGATGACGGGTCCGATGTGGTCAGGAGGCCGGATGATAAAGAGCCTTTTGCCGCGCTTGCTTTTAAAGTGACGACGGATCCATTCGTGGGGCAACTGACATTCATGAGGGTCTACTCGGGAGTTCTGAGCGCCGGCTCATATGTATATAACGTAACAAAAAGAAACAAGGAGCGTATCGGCAGGCTCCTGAAGATGCATGCCGATAAAAGAGAAGATATAAAGGAAGTTTCCGCAGGAGATATAGTCGCGGCGGTTGGACTGAAAAACACGCTTACAGGAGACACACTCTGCGATGAAAAGGCGCCCGTGATACTCGAGTCCATGGAATTTCCCGATCCCGTAATATCTGTCGCAATAGAGCCCAAGACAAAGGTTGATCAGGAAAGGCTCTCTTCGTCGCTAGCAAAGCTGGCGCAGGAGGACCCTTCGTTTAAGGTCTGTATTTTTGAAGACACGGGACAGACGATTATTTCAGGTATGGGAGAGCTGCACCTGGAGATAATAGTGGACAGGCTTTTAAGGGAGTTCAAGGTCGGGGCTAACGTGGGAAAGCCACAAGTGGCCTACAGGGAGACTATAAGAAATACCGTCAAGGCCGAAGGCAAATTTGTCCGTCAGAGCGGTGGCCGGGGGCAGTATGGTCATGTGTATATAAAGCTTGAGCCGATAGAAACCGGAAAGGGTTTTGAATTTGTATCTAAAGTTGTTGGCGGTACCGTTCCCAAGGAATATTTTAACGCGGTCGAAAAAGGAATAAGAGAGGCGACATATAATGGAGTACTTGCGGGATTCCCAGTGGTTGATGTAAGGGCGACCTTATATGACGGATCCTACCATGAAGTTGACTCATCCGAAATGGCCTTTAAAATAGCAGGTTCGATGGCCTTTAAAGAGGCGGCAAGATTGGCGAAACCTGTACTGCTCGAGCCTATTATGAATGTCGAGGTCGTGACGCCCGAAGAATATATGGGAGATGTTATCGGCGACCTTAATTCACGAAGGGGCAGAGTCCAGAGCATGGAAAAGAGGCTCAAATCGCAGGTTATCAAATCGCAGGTACCTCTTTCGGAGATGTTTGGATATGCTACAGACCTGAGATCCAAAACACAGGGCAGGGCCACATATACAATGCTGTTCTCAAGCTATGAGGAAGTTCCGAAGGGAATTGCGGAAGGAATTATAGCCAAAGTTAAGGGCTGATAAAAATGATAGTTATTAATAACAAGTTGCGGGTTACGGCAAAAAAGATAAATAAAGATGCTTGGCTTAGCTCGATGCTATTAACCGGTTATCTTAGGAGGCAATATGGCAAAGGCAAAATTTGAGAGGACGAAGCCCCATTGCAACATAGGGACGATAGGGCACGTGGACCACGGGAAGACGACATTAACCGCGG
>VAPF01069724.1_pt1 | contig 22064 bp, 19 predicted proteins | sample 3393931 | NCBI WGS metagenome assembly VAPF01 (sample SAMN08290437, study PRJNA428436) | hydrothermal vent metagenome | isolation source: Deep-sea hydrothermal vent chimney | place: Atlantic Ocean: South-mid Altantic Ridge | depth 2773 m m | reverse complement strand
CGGAAGAAAGTGTAAGGGGTAGCAAGACCATCGGCGTTACCATCGACAACAAGATTGACAAACCGGATTTTTGAACAATGAGTAAAGTTGAAAATAGTAAAAACACTATCGGTACAAAGGACAACAAGATCATCGGGGAAGGTAATGACACATCTATTACCATCAAGAGTAATATCGTGAGTATCACTAATGATACAGGAGCTTCTAAAAAGCAATTTTCCATGAGCAGGAAGCTCAAGCACTGAGCCGGGTGGCAGGGATGTAAACGCTCGCACACAATCATCAGAAACATCATAAGTGGTAGTGCCGTCAAGTATAGCTTCATGCTCGGAGGACGGAATGAACTCAAGGATAGACGTGGTGTTATTGATCTTGGTATAAAGGGAGATCGGCTCCATATTAGCAAGAGTTTTACTCTGCCATGTATGACCGGCCTCAGCAATGCCAAGGTCGCCAAGTAACCCATGACTCATGCCAGTTAAATTCACACCGGCACGGAGGATCTGCTGGACAATCATAATAATACGGTCGAGACCACGCTCGTGCGTTTCTGCACGAAACTTACCGCCGGTAATATAGTCAAGCTCCTGTGTGACCGGTAACGTGCGCTCAATAACGAGCTTCTCGGCAGACAATACAGTGTGATCGTTGGTAACACCAGTATTTATCATGGTAATAGTGCCACCGGATTGGTTACCAGCACCATTAACAGTATAGTCAGTATCCTCGATGAGATGAACCGTGGCAGACCCATCAGCAAGGGTTTTTACAAGATTCAAGTCAGAACTTGAGATGAAATAGAACGGAACTGTGAACTCCTGAGGGTTAGCCGTATTGCCGTAATAGAAAACACTGGAGACTTCGCTAGTAACTGTCATTTTGACGCCTTATTTTTGTCTTTAACCTTTTGCTCTAGTTTACCAATTAAAAGGTTAAAGTAAAATATATTTTGGTACGGAAAGAGTTTCCGCATTGCAGTAATATCACGGGTTGTCGGTTTGCCTGTATAGATACCATGAGCGGCCTTAAAAACACTTTCGCCAAAACCGGCAGTCGGACCACCTACAACACCGGCGGCATTGCGACTAAGGTATCTTGCCGAAGTATTAGAATTCAATGCGCCAGAGTAAACAAGCCGCTCAGCCGAATTGTAGACATCACCGAGAACGCCAAAGACGCCAGAGCGGTCAAGACCTTCCCTAATCCAGTGCTTGGGATCAGAGGAGACAGCCCGACCTTTTACGAATTGCTTAGCACCATAGGCCGCCATACCGAGAGCAGTTGAAAGAAGCAACCCGTTCAAAACCTGCATATCAGAGAACTGCAAACCAGCAACCAGCATCCGAGTATGGGCAGAGATTGCAAAGGACTTAAACTGGAGAGCAGTCTTAATCACCTCGGCAGGAATTATACCGTAGCCCTTATGGAGGAATGCAGGCATATCGCCGAGTCCAGGGGTAACAATAGCACGGTCAATCTCAGACATAATAGCAGACCGGAAAGCAACACGGGTAGATTCTTCCCATAAATGAGTATTAGGCAGTATAACATCGCCGGAGAAATCAACATGACCGGCCTGGATTTCCTTGCGGATACCGGTGACTATCCTATCGCTAAGCCCAGCCATGCGGAACCGAGCAAGCGTTTTTGGCGATAGCAACTTACCGTCAGTAAGAGACTTGATATTAGAAAGTATCCTGTGGCTTGTCGCCATGCCAGAGAACTCTTTGAGCTTCTGGTTCCATGGAGCCATGAGGTTCAAGACAGAGAACCGAGAGACCTCACGGTCAAGGATATGCTCAAAACCTTTTGAGGCACGAAACGGCTGGTGGATATCAGCGACCATGTTGATCCTATTCATGGTATCGCACATCTCCCACACTGCGCCATTAAGCTTAGCTTGTGCCATTGTGAGCTTGAATATCTTAGGGGCAGTAACGAGGAGTTTTAACCCCTTGTAGACAGGCTTCAACCCATTTATCATCGCAACCATGCCTGGATCGGAAAATGCTGAAAGCGTCTGGCTTCCGAGGAGGCGTAAAACATTGGCCTTCCTTGAGTTACGAAGAAATTTAGAGAAAAAGCCGTCAGGCTTTATCATGTCAACATGCTCACCACGGAAGACCTTTGCCATCAAGATAATGTTGTCAGTAGCATTTTTCTCAGCAATGCTGAGAGCTTTAATACTTTTCTCTGAAAGCTCAGGGTTCTGCTTGAGTATCTTGAATTCAGTATGGATTGCACTAATCGGCTTAGTCAATGCCACATCGCCAAAAGACTCTGTGAGCGCAAGGTCTGCCGCCATGCGTTTTACATAGGTCTCAGCAATAATAGCAGGGTCAGTATGCAAGAAGTCAATAAGGTCTGAATTTGAAAGACCCTGGAGGCCAGCATGGACATTATTGCCGACCATATAACGGATATTGATATCCCTAAGGTTCGGAGTATCAACAGCATTACGAAATATATTTTCAGCAGTGTCAGAATGAATTTCATCGTTGCCAGCAGTTTTCTTGAGACTTTTATTAATAAGATCGAAGAACCGGTCAGGGTTAGCACGGATCGCATCAGTATTATAAACACGCACAGAGGATTTCTTGAAATCAACCTCGGGAACGCCGCCATAGATTTCTTGAGCATAGACGTCAGAGGTCTTAATAACACCAGCTTCGTCAAGCCTGTTATTCAACTTGATAAGTAAATCACGGAACCGACTGACCGAGCCATCAATTACCTTGGACAACGGATCAAGCTCGGCATCGTCAAGAAGCAACGCACGTCCAACATTATGCTTATATTCGTCAGGAGTAATATCGGCCTTCTTGGAGAAAGCAGTAGCATCATTATCAAGCTCAGAAATAGCATGGTAAAGGTCATTGTTGAACTCCTTACTCCGAGAGACAACAGAACCTTCGGTAGCAGGGTGTGAGAGAGAGTCAACGCCGCTTTCAGCAGTCTTATTGAGCAAGGTCGTGTCGAAGAACTCACCAGCAAGGTGTTTAGTCAAGGTAGATGGGCTGTTCATCAAAGACATCGAGACGGAGGCGTCAAAGTTTTCGAGACCATAAGCACCGGTGAGACTGAGGTCGGCCTTACCTAGGATAGAGTCACGAACGCCCATAAAATGCTTGTGATACCGCTCATGCAACTTCTTTTTAAGTTTTGCCTCGCCTTTTGCATTGGCTTCTTTGCCAGAACGATAATTGATAAGAGTCGGAGAGTGCTCAACAGCATCGGTAGCAAGGTTATTAATTATAGCAGAATTGGCATCGACAACAGTAGGGTCAGTCCTTAATGCATTGGTAAAATTGTCAATAACCTTGCGCTGAGCAACTTTCTCAGAGTGAATGTCATGAGCGGCAAGACCACCGCCAATCACACCAGTAAAGACAGCCGCCATGCCTATCGCCTCAAGAGAGTCTTGAGGGGTGCGGAGTTCCTGTGCTGAATAACGGATTGCCTCAGGTAACGCCTCGGCAGTAGCACCAGCGAGTGCCATCTTGCCAGCACGGACGACAAAACCACCAGCTTTCAACCAGCCATTGGCCTCACCAATAAAAGGGATCAAGTACAGAGGGTCAAGAGCCGCACCAACAAACTGACCGAGAGTACCGTAAAGACCGCCATTGGCAATCTGCTCAGAATACTTCATCTCAGCATCAATTCGAGCGGCAACGGAATAAGCCTCAGAGGCAGAGTGAGTCCGCAAAAAGGGAGCCTGGAAATTCTTATATACAGGGTTTTCCTTGAGGAACTCACGAGGATCAAAACTGGGATCAGACTTAAAACTAGAATTAAGTAAAATAGTCCCAAGATTTGTAAGAGAGTTCATCTGGAAAATACCGGCAGAGATAGCCTCACCCACTGAGGAGTTTTCACTAACGTGGACAGGAGAGGCAACGCCAAGCAACCTAGAAGGGACTTCTGGAATAGGGAACGGTTTGCGACCTCGGCGGTCAGGACGGTATTTATACTCCTTCCTAAAAACAGAAGGAGGAGTAGGCGCAGGATCAGACCAGATGCCTATTTTCTTGCGCTTAGCCTCGTCTTCGAGGATCTTGAAACCATACGTGCCTTTAGGGTCATTCGCATACGCAAGACCAGCAGACACGAGGTCTGCATTAAGACTGCGCCCGTTGGCAGATAGAAGAGACAAACTCCGGCCATAATACCCCTGGCCTGAGTTCTTAATCTGGATATGACCGTCAGGAGCATTAGTATCCAGCCACGTTGAGACGAACTGTTTAGCCTCCTCGGAAAAAGGCTGACCAGGCTCTCCATGCTTAGCTGTCTCAGTTGCATCAATACCAGCAAACCGTAATCTCATAATTTATCATAGGTTAGGGGGAAAGGTAATGGATAGAATTCATAGACTCCTGGTAACCAGACAAGGCTTTCTGATATTCGGCGAACGACTCAACACCCTTGGGTTTTGTGCCGTCAATTTGGGGCTTGTAAAACCGTGCCTGCGGTAAGGGAACACCGTTATGGAGGATTTCCCAAACAGGCTCAGCCTCACTACCGCCGTCAGAAGGCAAAGTAGAAGGAGTACCAAGAGAATACTCGTCAGTATGGGTCATACCGTTTGCCTTCAACTGACTAGCAAAGTCGGCATTAATAACTTTTGCGACATAACCATCATCCCACTGGTCAGGATGAGGGTTATACATATCCTCAGGACGCATCTGCCGGAAAGAATCGCCACCGACATGACTCATTGTAAACTGCCCAAACTGCTTGAGTGTCATGTCAAGCACGGCAGGTAAATGCTGATAATTGGAGGCCGCATAATTCTGCTTCACAGCACGAGTGAAAGCCTCGTCAAACCTGTAGGTAGATGCGGACGGAGAGTCCTTTCCGAAACCTGCAATGCCACCAGACGAATATACTTTATCAACAAAGTCATGGACATCACCGTAGAAATCGCTGTCAGTCTTCAACCGGGCATTTATATCAGACATGGGAATAGCAAGACCATCCATGGAGGTACGGTAGGCATCTGAAAAAGGCATCTGGCTAGACAACATGGAGAGTTGCTCCATGAATCCACGGTCTTCATGCTTGAGACGGTTCTTAAAACGGTTGGGCATAACCTTGTAATAAGCCAAGGCGTCAGAGGCATCAGTAGACGAGGCACTGGCGTATTTGATCTTATTGGCAACAGAGGGAGGTAAAAACATAAAACGGTCTTGCACGGAACCCCAGTAGGCAAGCTTAGACTGCTTACCTTCGGAGATGATAGCATTGAGGGATTTGCGAGCATCAGAGTCAAGAGAGACGTCAACGGTATCACCGTCATAAATTTTAGTGACCAAGGCGTCAACAGTAGGGATATCACCGCCAGCAGAGATAGCAGAATTACGGTCAAGCCAACGATCTAACGCAAACCCTGTGTTTTTGATGGACTGTGTAGACGACCACGGAGCCTCGCCACGAGCAACCTTGTCAATAGTATTATTGTCACGCTGAATAGAGTCGAGCTTGCGAAGCTTCGCCTCACGCTTGCCACGGAGAAGCTCTACTGACCGGACAAGAGAACTGGACGGCTGGTGCATCGCCTCAACCTGCTTAATCCTATCATCAGATGAGGTCTCAAATTTATTCCAACTAGACGCTGTTGTATCGCCAGCCTCAAGGGCTTTCTGGTAACTGACAGTATTATGATTAAAAGAATTAACAAGATCAGTGTGAATATTAGCGATAGACTCACCCTTTTTTTTGGTAGTGTCGTGGGCTAGGGCGGTAGCCTCCGCCCTAGCACGAGGGAGCCAATAGGCTACCTGCTCATTATTGAGGCCATAAGTGTTCTGCTTGGAAGTCAGGTCTTTTACAATGCCATCGACATACTCAGGACTCGTGGTAGAGTATATCTCCTTTTGCATGAGCTTGCCGAGAGTTTTGTTTTTCCATGAGTTGAAAGCATTAATTGCACCATCAGGGGTAAAAATAGTACCAGCACGTTTCTGATACTCGTCTTTGACATCAAGGAACAACCGAGACCGCTCGGCTATATCGGTAGAGCCGATAATAGACTGAGCAGAAGTGTCTTGAAAACGGGCAAGGGAATCTTTGGAAACAGCAATAGTGGCAGAACGATATTTACGAGAAGTTTCTGCCATTGAAAAAGCCCGAACTTGAGCAAGTTTTGTATTGATATCACGATTAAGAATTGGGGGAACACCTTTTGTAATTTCTTTCTGAACTCCTGTCCAGTGATTATTAGCAACCTGCATCCAACTAGTATAACTATTTGGGTCTTTTTTGCCAAGTTCATCAATCTGAGCAGAAAGGTCAAGTTTGCTCTGGTTAAGCTCAGACGTTTTGTCAGTAAGTAAAGTGTCAAAAGAAGCCTGCGTAAACATCTGACCTATCTTATCAGCAATACCAGCTAGACGATTGACCGAAGAACTAGAGGCCAAAGACGGTGAGACAACACCAGCAGTCGGGGAGGAACTACTGAGTTGCCCACCTGATACGTTTTGAGCAGAAGTATATTGAGGGATAACAGGCATTTACTTACCTTTAGGAATATATTTTTGACTAAAACCAGCAATGCCGCCCATCAGGAGGCCAAGAGCATTATTCTCGGAATTGCTGGCAGTAACAGAACCGGCAAAGGTCTGAACGGCACTTTTATTATAAGCGGCGGCAGTCTTAGTCCGGCCTGAGTAGAGAATAGCATCATGTTTCAAGCGACCAGACTCACGAGCCATAAGAGCATCTGTCTCAATCTCAGCGGCAGTGTTAGCCATAACCTCAAGGGGAGTACCTGTAGTTGAGATAACACCAGACTTAGCATAAGCAACCCGTTGACTGGCAATAAGCTTACCGCCGGACTGACGAATCTGCCGCTCGGTAATAAAGGCCATTTCTTGGGAAAGTTTCGCATTGTACTGTGCCTCCTGATAAGCCATCTGACCTTCTTGGATAGACAGACCGGCATTGCGATTACTGATCTGTTGCTGACGCTGACCACTATCATACGAGTTGTACGCCTGGATGAGATTACTACCAAGCGACAAGACAGAGCCGAAATTTTTGCTATCGAGAAGACCGGTAAGGCCGTCCCAGGCATCAGTCAGAGAGTACATTAGTCATTAGTCCTTGAAGTGGTAATAACAGCCAGAATATTGCAAGGAAACGGTCTGGACTGCTGGAGATAGACTTGCTGGTTCTGAGTATAACCTTTTCTGAACAAAATGTCCTTATCACCAGTATATAACTCAGGGGGAAAATCTTGAATAGATGATTGTGTTCTCCAGGGGATATCCTCAAGGTTGTCAGGGACTGCACCGACCTCAAGGAAACAAGACCTGAGCAACCGGCAGGCGATTTTAGTAATCCTACCTATTTTACCTTGAGCAGAACCGTCAGCAGAACCAGCATCGAGACGCATAGTCTTGCAACTAGACGTATAAGGCAAACCGACACTTGTGATAGAGGCCGGAGCGGATAAAGAGACCTGACCGCCAGTAACAACAGGCAAGGGCGACTCACGAGAACCGTCAGCAAGAACTTCAACAGTCTCACCTTCAAGATGATCAAGACCTGAGACGACATCAGAAGAAACACGAAAATCACCGCCGCCAATATAAACACCAAACGAGGCAGTGTCATTAAAAGGAGCAGGGAGGTCTATGAGGGAAACAGAGAAATGGTCAACGTCAATAATGGTAATGATAAAAGACCTATGATTCAACTCTTCTGCACCTCTGATGTTTCGGAACTTAACGGTGACATCACCAACAGCCGCCTTATCAAGCTCATGGGCAATACCCTCAATGAGGAAATGCCCAGAGTCTATAACGAAAATACTGGTAATAGGAGCCGGAGTGAGATAAAGGTTGTTGGGAGCAGTCTGCCACCATCGAGGCTTGCTAACCACTCCGCAATCTACAAAAAACCCTTCTTCAACAGAAAAAGAGGTAGCGGAAAGACCTTCACTAAGCCGCTCAACATACCGGTGGGAGATTCCATTAATTAAACGGCGGACAATGACCCAAACCTCATCACGGTATTCGGTAGGATACGCACCAGAGACCGAGGCGATAGACTCAATAACAGCAGGAGTGCCAGAGGAATCAGAAGAGCCAGCAAGATGGTGCGGATGCCATGCAATTACATCCTGATCCTTCTGGTAAGTAAGGCCAACGAGTGACCCATCCGCTTTTATAAGCCAGACAATAGAGTCAGGCTCCTGCTGGTACGCCATCTCAGTAAAACCAGTGATGGAGATATGCTCAGATAAAATAGTAAGGTCAGGGGCAACGTAACTATCGGAGTCAAACTGATAGACAAACTGTCGGAGCTTACGGGCAGAACGCTGTAAAAAGAGGACAAGGTTAGACACACGAGTTGGCTGGATATCAGAAGACCCATAAGTGGACTGCCGAACTATCCGAATATTGGTAGGTGTAATCGCCGCATCAAGATTTGTAGACGTGATGGTAAACTCACCACCGACAGTGCCAGCAATGAGGACTTTACCAGGACTTAGCCAGAGGATCTTATTTACCTTATCAGTTGCGATAGTGTAATTCATCGCATCATCATCATTAACAGTGCCGTCAGGGAAAATGAGACTAGCACCATCACCCTCACGGTTAGGATCAGCAGAGACATTGTTGTAATAAGTCCGCATATCAGTGTAACGACCTGCACCTGTGCGACTAGCCCACAAACCTTGAGGGTTTTCAGGCGCACCAGCAAGCCAGAGGCGTTGCTCATAAAAACATAATGCGGCAGGGTAATTAGCGGCAGGATCACCAGGAGTGCCCGACCACGGACTCGACTCTTGATAATTCCACTTAAAGGGAAGATCAGCAAAAACCCAAGAGGTATGACCAAACCGGACAAGGGTAGCAGGAGGATATTTAGGATGAACGATATAAAGCTCATCAGCAGTCTGAGCAAACTTCAAACCTGCGATGTCAGCCTCAAGGTAATTGACATTTGTGACAATATCGAGAGGAACACCGGCGGCCTTGACAACACCCCAGTTACCATAACCGTCATGCGAATAAATGCGGATATACTTATCGCCAAACTCAAGGAAATAAGTTTGAATATTACTGTACTCAAATTTATAAAGCCGAGATCGCTTAGACGAATCACGGGTTCCGGCAATATACTGAGAACCACCACGACGTGAAATACCACCGTGCGGATAGACAGAAAAGTTATCTAACTCGGAAACGCCGTTTTGATACTTTTGGAGATCAGTACGTCCAGCAAGGCGAGGACTTAATTCGCCAGCAGTGAAGTTGGCTTTGAGGGTGGTCGCACGAGGCATTAAGATACCCCGTCAATACGAGAAGTTACCCACGAACCTTCTGGCATCTGGTCAATAGGCTCCTCAAGAGAGTCAATGAAAACAGAGTCAGGGAATAAACTTCGGTACAGATCAATAGCCTCTTTCTTACGAGTCGCAGAATCAGTCAGTGGAGTAGCAAGCTCAACCGCAAGACGAGCCGCAAGGAGATCAACAAAAAGGGCATCAAACAGGTTAGGATCATCAATCTTTGAGATGTAACGGATGTTGATAGAAGAAGAAGAGCCAGGATCATCGGTCAGCAAAGCACGGCCTTCTATTTTAAAAGGATAGATATTCTCGTCTTCCTTTTCGAGGAGGCGGAGGAAGTCTTGCGGCAAGGAATACGAAAAACTATAACCCCACGCAGGAGTAGCAACATTAAGAGCAAGAGCGAGACGCTTAACAGCAAAATTCCAATTTGAAACACGAAGAAGAGAGTTTTTAGTGATGTCAAAGATATTATTACAAAGGATTGCGGCCTTAGTATCATCGGTCAGTGAAGAAATAGTATCCCCACCAAGGAGAATGAGAGCCTTATTGCATATAGAAACATTGCTAACTGCCATAATTCCACCGAGAGGCAGAACCGGCGGTTAAACCGGTTCTGCAAAAGGATTAATCAGTAACATAGTAACAAATGAGGTCGACTTTACCAACCACCTTGCCGTGACCTGTTAGGGTAACGATAAAACCGGAACCGTCAGTAGCAACAAGAGAGTTACGGCCTGATTTTAATGAAGCGGCGGCAAGACTAGGGACGTCACTAATCTTTGAGGTATCAAGCTGAGACGCATAAGCATTACTGTCAGCTTGGTGCATAACGAGATCACGAGAGCGGAAACAAGCGTGACCAACAGAGGCCGAAGTGCCTTCACCAAGGGCTTCGTGAGAAACCTCAAAACCCAAGATTCGAGCACAATTAGGGATATTAAACATTTGGACACAAACAGAACGACCAGTGAATTCGTAAGTAGCATAGGCCATGCGGACACGGCCATTCTGCTCATGAGAGTGCAAAAACTCAGAAGGCTCTTGGCGAACCTTCGCAAGCTGGACACTATTGACTTCTGGAATTAACTTTTTAGTAGCCATGCGGAACTCCTTAAATTAAGTAACCCAGAGAGACTATATAGACCTCTCTGGATTATGATTATGCTTCTAAAGAATAAACACGGAGAACCTTAGATTCTTCCATGCGAGTTGCTCCGAGAACCATGGAGAAGAACACCTGAACAGCATAGTTCTTATCAGCACGTTCAGTGATACGAACAGTGATATCAGCACCGATACCAAGTTTCACCCCATCGAGTGCCCATGCAGAACAGAGCCGGACACCAGTCGTTATAGGGAGCCGTTCGCTACGGATAAAATTAAAACCCATGAAGGTGTTAACCTGCCCACTGACTAGAGCTTTTATGGAGTTATAGTCAGAACTCGTGACCTCAGTAGTCTTGAGCAAGTCGGACAACTGCTGAGAACCGACAGACATAAATCGGGGAATGCTCTCATCAACCTCCTGAGAATCGAGTCCTTTCTTGGCTTTAATCAACTTCGCCACAGTAAGACCAGTGGTGTCAGCGGCGATGCCGACATCGTAAGTAGTAGGCAAAGTAGTTGCTGTAGCACCAGCGACACCAGTATAGGCAACACCGGTAGTTGCGGCTATGATGATGTCATCCATGGCTCGGTTCATTGCGGCATTAGCGGCGGCGGCATAAGGACTTGTGGGGTCAGAAAGCATACGAACACGATCCTCGTTATCTATAAGATCAGCCCAATCATAATCAGCAAGGGTTACACGGCGTCTAGCATGAGGGGTGTCAACCCGAGGAGTATCAGAGTGACGAGTGGTACGGAGTAACGCAGTAGTAGCACCTACCTGGTCGAAAAAAGCAGACTTACCAACAACAGGCTCGGAATCGACTGCACCACGGAAGCGAGAGCCAAACTGTTGACTAAGCAACTGAATGTTTGCAGAGTATTGTTCAACAAATGCGGTAGTAATTTCAATAGACATAATTTTCTCCTAAAAGAATTAAAGTAAAATCTTTATAATTGCGGAGTTGTCGTTTTCACGATTCCATGAAAGGTTACGGACGCATAAGCGTTTATCGTGGAATGATTAGGTGTTAGTGAAGGCCGAGGAGGGGTTGTCCTCACTAACACCCCCGATCAAGACGAGTGTAACATCTGACGATAATGATAAACCTGGTCAACAATTTTCTTGTGCTCTATATGAGCCTTATCGAGATAGGCAGGGTGAGCCATAAGCTCATTCATTTTATCGCCGAGTTGTCGAGGAGTTTGTGTTCCTGGGGCTGTTCCACCAACTAGAACACCATCCTCAACCAAACTTGTACCAAGTTTTGCCAAATCAATCAAGAAAGAACTGGAATTTTCCAGCAAGGGTTTCAGATCGGTGAGCGTCTCAGGCGAGAACAACTGAGATGAAGCACGTTTTGCAATGTCCATCTGGAGATCAGAGGCATCGCCCCAAGCAGACTTCAACGCAAGGTTAGTTTGTGCAACCTTAGTATCAATATCAGCAGAATTCGCCTTAAATGCAGTGAGCTGATTATCCCAGACTTTTGTATACATTGCAGACGCCTGGTCAGCAGTCAAACTAAGATCGTGAGCCATAGTCCTAAATGAGTTCTCGGCCTCCTGTGTATAATTAAAACCAACAGGAATATCAGCAGGAGGAGTAAGAACGTATCCCTCAGGGGTCTCAGGAGTACCAAGCCGTCTAAAAGTAGATACAAACTCCTCAGGAGTACGAGGCATTGGTATCTTGTCTCTCCCGATCATCGTCTGGGCATTCACATAAGACCGAGCAAGGCCATCAATGTCGGCGAAGTTCTGCATACTAGGGTGACTCGCAATCTCAGGAGAAAGAGAATCACGCCAACTCGGCGCAGGCGGCGTTCCACCGGCAGGAGGCGCAGGCGGCGTTCCACCAGCGGGTGGTGTAGGCGGAGTTCCTCCCACAGGTGGTGTAGGAGGCGTTCCACCAGCAGGTGGTGTAGGAGGCGTTCCACCAGCAGGTGGTGTAGGCGGCGTTCCACCAGCAGGAGGTGTAGGAGAAGGAAAGGGCATATTATGTAACCTCACTTATTTTAGATTTTAGGTTGTCAGGACGCCAGTTAAGCATTTCAAGAATATAAAGAGCCATTCTCCGCATACCCTCCTCAGTCTCGCCACTTACGCCCTCAAGAATTTTTCCGGTTTTGATAAGATCATCAAGTACAATCTCGCCCTCAGGAGAGCAAAAGACGGCCTTGTAAGCCTCGCCAACACGGCGTTTATTTTTTAGACTGTTCCACATCTGCCATACTCCCCATTGCAGAAGCAATGTTTTTAGCCGCACCAGCCTGGTCACGAGTATTCTGAACATCAGCCTGGGCTTGCTGTTGCGCTTGCCGATTTTTACGAATTTGCTGGACAACATCTTTATCATTAAAAATCCTCCGGTCTAAATTATACATTTCACCGAGGTACTCAAGAGCCTCATCAGAGTTGATCTTATCAAAGACCTCGGGATTAAGCTCGATGAGCGGACGAGCAATCTCAAGGACACGAGCAAAAGCCTGTGCCTTTAACTGTCTGGGAGCAAGGGACAGGGGACTAACATAATTGATATCAAAGTTGTGGCCAGCGGCCTGAGGAGGGGCTTCTGGTAACAAATTAGCACGAAGAGCTATACCGAACAACCTGTCAATCTCGGGGCCGAGTAATTCTTGCTGTAACCGACCGTTTACGGGGCCGAGTAATCTGAGCCGATCCTCTGTTCGTTGATTAACCTCAGTAGCTGTCATCTGAGGGTTATCACCAAACTGCAACTGATCAAGGTAAAACATTTGATAGATCCGTTGATGAATGTTCTTAACCATATCAAGGCCAATAGGTATATTAGACCCATAAGCAATAGGTTGAGGGCGATCACCGCCAGACCTATAATACGACATTCCTCCGGCAAAAGCTCTAACCGGAGAAAACATCCCATCATTAGGAACAGTCCATGGTGGGTCGACAGCTTTCTGACCGGCCTTCAATAATGTCTTCTGCATCTGGTTAAGCATCTTAATGTCAGGCAACGCAGTCATTGCAGGAGACCGACCGTATATCTCACCAGAGGACTTGAAAAACCGAGGAACTTGAAATGGGTTCTCGTAGTAACCGCTTTCTTTCATAATCTTCCGTTCAGTACGGTCAATATACGCAGACGTAAACGGGAAATTATGTAACTTACGGTCTTTTTTGCTATACAAAAAATTAGGCTGGACACAATGCAATATAGGCACATCCTCATCAAGAAGCTTTTTCTCGAACTTCTGGCGGACAAGATTGCTGACATTCTGAACGCCAAACATCTGGACAGTATTGCGAACAGACAAAATAAACCGGCGATACACGGTGTCAATATTACCGGTTGGACCCTCGTCCAAAAAGCACTGCGAAAGAGGGATGCCCTGGAACACAACAACGCCAGGAGACTGCTCATGGATATACTGGACACCAGTGCCGAAAGCAGTGAAATCTAAATAGACCTCGTGCTTAACGGTACTGAACCCACCATAGGGGTTAGTCTGGAACCCTGCGAGTATCTTATAAACAGACTGCAACCACTTCAACGTGTCACCATCAGGATTGACAAGCTCGGGGATAACAGGTTGCCACCACTCTTGCGATGGGTTAGTCAACATTCCGTGAATACCGGAAGCCAGCATCTCGTTAGAATAAATAGCTGACGAGTCATAAATCCTAGCCTCGTCAACCAAGGACTGCCCTTTATTGGCAACACCAGCAATAACACCAGAAGTCAAAAAACCCTGGCGGCGAGGATAAACGTATTTAGCAATATCTTCCCACAATGCCTCCCACTGGCGGCGATTAGTCTCCAACGTATGCTGACGCTCACAGTAATCTGCTCCGACCCATTTTTTCATGACTTAACCGAGAAGTGAATTATAGTTATACGAATTAGATTTTTGCAATGAACCAGTGACACCAATCTGCCGAGGCTTGTTGTTACGCTTGAGTGACTCAGAAGCGGCTTTGGCCTTTATAATCTCAATCGGATCAGAACTCATCGTAACATATTTATTAGAAGAAATGCTGTCGTGAAGAGTAGATATCTGAGAACCAAGAGATTTGTACTCAGAAGCAATACCATGGTTCATGCGACCTGAACTATACAAAGAAGATATCCGATCCTTCAAAAGAGTATGGGCAACACTGGTGTTAATAAGTGAGTTATAGTCAGATGCCCCACGGTCGACCTCAGACTTGCGATGGACACCCTCGGCAACAACAGCAGAGTCATAGGCGGACTTAGCCTCAGTATTGAACTTAGTAGTCTGGTCGGAATTAAACTTGTCATACTTAGCCTTGAACCCCGAACTTACAGTAGCGTAATCGGCAGTACGTGAAGTTTCTGCATTGGAATATAACCCCTTGTACTTAAGATCGAGGTTATCAAAAGAACTCCGCTGGTCATAAGTTGACGGGCGAGTAGTAGGGTTGTTCTTGTACCCATTGTACAAATTGTCATAATTGGAAGCATAGTCTTTCTGCAACTTATTAAAAACATCAGTATATTTATTTGTAACAGTATCCCATGCAGTGCCATACTGACCATCGAGTGTAGATGTATCCCACTTACGATTAACCCACTTGCCAGCGATAACATTAGTAACCTTATCAGCTTCGGGAGTACCTTCGTAGGCGTAAGTGGGCTTGTAACTAGATGCCTTTATCGTGGGGGCTTTGCCAAACTTGTACTCAGACAGGTCGCCAAATGTGGTCTTAGAGTTGCGGCCAGTTTGGAACCCAAAGATATCTGTATTAGAAATATTGGCAGAAGCACCGGCAACAAACGGAAGTTTACCAAAACCGTCCTTCATGAGACCGGAAACATTATAGTCCTTCATATACTTCTCAATGCCCATACCTATCAACGGATTAATAACCAACGAGGCAACACCTGTTGAACCAGCAACTATGGGAGCAATCTGCGACATGGCGAGGTTCTTAATCAACTTCTGGCCGGAAGTTTTTACCGCCCCACCAGTCTTGAAAATACTATGCAACTGAGTAGTCTGGGCAGGAGTAACTTTAGACGCAAGACTCGAATAATCAGCGGTCGCTTTCGAGGTGGCCAACTGGGCTGGAGTAGGCACTGTAACCTTATCAGACATGGGAAATAATTTGGGAGACTGAAAAGAGTATTCATTACCGGTAAAGACAGAACCACCAGGAGTGGTATTTAAGAGTTTGGTCTCAGCAGGAGTACGGGCAGGCATCGTGAAATTTTTAACCGCTCCTGAATTCCACAAGGGAGTATTTTTTGTTGCAGGAGAAGCGTTGAAGTCTGACCCAGAACGACTAGGGGGAATATAAGGAGGAACATACCGAGGAGCAGAAACACCGACCCTAGGAGGACTTGCAAAGTTTGAACTGCCTCCCCAATCCCATGAAAATGGATTATACCAAGACATTAGCTAGTACCTCCTAAATTAGTAGAAAAATGCGGAGAGAAGGAATCCCATGTATGCCGATCTGTATGAACATCAGCTCGGCGTTTCCTCAAATTCTTCTCATGGGAACTTGTACCGCCAGCAATAGACGCCTCATCCAAAATAAATGCTTTCGAGGCCGCCTGAGAGTCCAACTGAACATTTTTGTAAATAGCACCAACGTCAACCGGAACAGGAGCGACATGCGCAGAACCAACATTAGGAGCAGTCTGGGAACCACTAGCAGAGGAAGAGAACGAATTAGATGGCATGGACGGCAAAGACGGCATTTTAGGCATAACGGGCATTTTAGGTGCGCTGGGAGGATTGAAAACCTTATACAACGAATACCCTGCGGCAACCGCACCAGCAACCTTGCCAGCACCAACCGCAACATCAACAGCGTCATTGCCAATGTCACCCCAACTCCAATCAAGCGGATTCCACGAACCATTAAAACCACTCATTAATGCACCTCAGTACCAATTATCATCGACAGAACCAACCAGGTCACACCCCTCGGCTATAGCAGGATTTCTATTATTGCCAGAACCACGTATATTAGCTGGGTCAAACACATCATACTCCATTTCAGCACGAACAGCACGGCTTTGTCTTGTAACGTCTCCATACAGGCCTGTAGCTAAAGTTCTAAAACTGTCAGCAGGGTGGGAAGACCAATCATGCACCGCCTTGGATTTAAAAGTCTCACCCTTAAAATCCATCTCCTTCCTGTACTGACGCAAAGCCTCAAGACCTTGAGATGTCTTCGTCTCACTAAACCAACATTTCGGCAATAACGTCCTGACTGCCTGGATGCCGTCCTCAATAGAACTTCTAGGAACAATCCTACCATTCAATCCCAAAGAACGCAACACTTCCAACCTAGACCTGCCAGTACCCAACTCTCTTACTGCCGCATCATGCGGTAGTAAGTTCTCACTATAAGTATAAGGCTTCTGGCTCAGTACCTTGACATAATGCTCCAACCCCTCGTTATTATTAGAATAATAGTCTATAACACGAACAGCACCATACATATCCTGCTGGACGAACCAGATACTTGTCTCGTCATCCATACCAAGATCCCATGCCGTTATTACCGGCAATGCAGGATCATAAATAACCTTATCACTAATCCTGCCAGCCTCATCCAGCCCATTCAGTAACTTACTATAATAAGCACCCAAAATGCTAGCCGTCCAACTACACTCGAACTCCTGCTGGTACTCCTCCTCTGCCATCTCTTCACGAGCAGAAGCAAGCTCTGTGGGTGTAATAATATTCGTTTTGCTCGCACGGTACAAACAACCATACCACTCCTTATTACCAGGACGCATTGCAAACTTGTACTGCCGGTGAAACCCATTCCTACCTTGCGGAGTGCCAATAAAAGTAGCACCTCCCATGCGATCACTCAATGCAGGCCGGAACACCTCAGTCCACATCTTCGGATTCATCTGACCATACTCATCAAAAACCCCCTCATCAGCGTAAATGCCACGGGCTGAATCTGGATTATCAGCACCAAGCAACTGCACACGGCAATCCCCCAAAAAATCGACTCTAAGCTCAGCCTGATTAACCTTCAAGTCGGGAAATTGCTTTGTGGCATCTAATAAATAATCCCAGGAAACCTGCTTCGCTTGCCTGAATAACGGAGCCACATAATACCCTCTAGGGCGAGTCAGGCCAGCCTTGCGCTTCATGGCGACCTTACCTATCAACTGATTAATAGCAAACACGGTCTTGCCAAACCTACGATGGCATACCAACACATTAAACCGCCGCAACCGAGTAGCAAGGTAACGCTGGTAATATTTACGCCGCAACACCTCAGGCGATGCCTTCACCGTGCGAATTACAAACTCAGGTTCATTCATGCCTCAACTCCTACCAATTTCAACCGTCATTGTCAAGACCATCATCTTCGCTATACTCATTGTCGCCATCCTCGTCATATACACAACCATCTTCATCACCACAACCATCTTCATCACAAGACCCACCATCACTACACTCATCAGGAGTAATATCAATAATCCCAGCACTCTCCTCAGATGGCAACGCATCACTAAAATCATCCTTAAAACCTGGAATAGGCGCACCCTCAATAACAAAAGTAAACTGCTTACGCTCCGTGGAGTCAAGAGAATCAAGAGGGTCAACCATACGAACCTTGCCATGACAATACGACGCCAACTCCTTGGCACAAGTCACCCTCAAGCCAGGTGATGCCTTTTTGTTCATTGCCATTCTTGCCATTATTAATATCGGCTCACAACCTATACTCTTCAATATATCCCTGACACACTTGTACTTATTACGACAACCAGGCTTTCGACCTGCTATGCGACCTCTAAACGTACCAGCGCAAAACAAACCCTTCTGATTAACCACAACTATCTTCTGCTGAGCCATCTTCGCAATAAATAACTTCTGCGCCAAGGTCAACATATTATACTTGCCATTCCTATTCTTACGCACCTTAATAGCAATGCGCTTTGCATTCTTGACAGTCTTCCGAACAGAATAATCAGACTGATGCTCGGTCTCATCAGGCTTAATAATCTCATTGTATTCGTCACGAGTCTGAATAATACCCAAAACATCCATCTCAGGCTCAAAAACACCCATCAAATCAGCTTTATCCTTTTTCTTCGTCATGACAACACCCTCCACCAAACATTAAACACCCACACGACTTCACAATACCATCTGCATTGCATCTAAACCGACTATTAGGCAAATGAACCTCACCTCCACCCTTCATCTTATAAAACTTACTGTCAATACGCTCCATCTGACGCTGACCCTCCCTGCTAGTAGCAACTGCCTCATCTTCACTAACCATACCACCACCTCCAAACTTAAAAATTTTTGAGTAAAAATTATATACAGACACCACCACCATTGATCCTAACCATTATCAGACAACCACTAACCTAGATCAGTAAAATGGCCAAAGGGAAAACTTTTCCACATTATACGTGGCAAGGAGGGGTACTGCTTCTCCGAGGTGATGCGACTTTGGGGGTACGCCCACCCCCGTACCACCCTATTTGCATTGTGCTTCCAAGTTTTGAGAAGCAGGACTGATCGGGAACTGCACTTCGCCTTCGGCTCAGCACTGCATGGAAACCATTCAGCTTCGCTTCATTGTCAACGACGCCACTTGCTACTGCGCTTCGGCTAAAGCCTTGCTTGGTTGCTTCGCACTGCACTTCGCCTTCGGCTCAGCAACCACCACTGCGCATCGTTGCCACTTGCTACTGCGCTTCGGCTAAAGCCTTGCTTGGTTGCTTCGCACATTGCAACCAAGCTGGCACTGCCAGCACTGCCACTCCGAACTCCGAAAGCCTCCTATATATAAGGTAGCCATGTAATGCAAGAACGTGCCAGCTAACTGCGCTGGCACTTGTCTTGCATTCTGAAAAACCCAGATCCCATATGCACTTTTCTAAACATTGACGCAATGCCGCACTGACACTGCGATTCAACACCATCACGGAACTGAGAAGCTCAGAAGCAATGTGGACAAAAAGGCTCAGCCGGCCATAATTGTTGTACTCAGCCGGCCATAATTGTTGTACTCAGCCAGCCATAATTGTTGTACTCAGCCAGCCATAATTGTTGTACTCAGCCAGCCACATTGCACTGCATTACCGGTCGGCATTACGGCCATGATTACGACCACCGATGAGCAACGCTGGTGGTGCGGCTGGCGTTGCTCAAACAACTAACAAAACCCAAAGTACAAAATTTTGTACTTCTATACAAAATTGTATAATAATGTGTTTCAATATGAAACACTACTGCTCTAACTACCTGTTTTTACAGCACTTCTGAGCCAGCTAGAAGCATTTCCCTTATATACCTTCTCAAATCGGTTTTGATAAGTAGGTACTCCCCACTTTTTTCTTATACAACAACAACGCCACCTTAGTCAACCTTATTAGTGCGAACTATTGGCTACGTTATTGAGGCTGGCACTGCACTACATGGGGCATAGCTTGTGAAGTTCCCCACTGGTTTCTTTAACTACGGAGCCAGGAACCTGCTCTATTATCTAATTGCCTGCAAACTACGCAGACAAAGATAACTAAGCCAGCAAACTACGCTGTCTCAGCCCAAACGGGTCACGATCAGGGCTAAACAGCATCGGAAGTGCTCATATAACAGCGTATCGCCGCTGTACCACGAGTCCGTTCCGCCGGACAGGCGGTTAAAGAGATACATCTCTTTAAAATCTCATGTAACTTTGCAAACTACGCAAAGCAAAAGAATAAAGGACTAAAAGCTCGATTGAATAATTTTTTTTGCAAACGGAAGGGGGCGTTTCAGAGAATTGATCTTGCCCGGATCATGTCGCTACGGAAGCCAGTTCGGGAGAGGCTGGTGCTTGATCACTTCGGAATAGCACACAACAGTTTCTACGTAAAGCACAATGAGGGACGTCTTCCCTTGTTCTGAGCATTGTCATGCCCTTTGCAAAAGCAGGGCGTGCAGGAGTAACGGCTCAGTCGTGGCAAAGGGCATGCCAATGCACGAACAATGGTCAGCTTCATTGAGCTTGACGTAGAAACTGTTGTGTGCTTGTGGTTGGTCATGATCCGAGCAAGATCAATTCTCTGAAACGCCCCCTTCCTTTTTTTTGCAAAAAAAATGATGTTAGGGGCATTAAAAAGTCGGTCTTTCCGACACAAATTCCAAGGAGATTTACCATGGGAACAACTTATAAAAAATGTAGCATTTGCGGATTTTCTCTTCCTGAAACGTCAGGGGGGGATGCAGTTAGCGATAAGCATTACGACATCGAACACGACAAGCATATTCATGCTTGTCGTACTTTCCAGGTCAATAATGGCCTGATTAAAGAAGAAGAAATTGGCAACTGTGGCGATTGCCGCCACAGTTGGAGAGCTTCCAATACTGGAAGTCTCCTTTGTTCCGTGGAAGCTGAGATGCTTCCATGGAAAGAAGAAGAGAGCATGGAAGAAATTCCATGCTCTCTTACCCACAGAGGAAAGGGAGAAAAGACTTGTGGCGACTATGAAAGAAAGTAGTCGCCACATTAGAAGCATGGCTGGCAATAATGCCAGTCATGTACTTATTAATTATATTTATAAGGAGATTTTATGAAAAAATTAATCAAAGCATTAGAAAAAGCAGATAGTGAATATCTGTTGCAACAGGTCGCAGACAAAGTTTGCGACGCATGTCATTTCCTGTTTCCGTACCAAGAAGACCGCCAAGATTTGGCGGAACTCCGAATCATGAAAATGGAAGAATCAGCCGGTAATCCGGCTGATCCTTCATTACAAGTAGACGAGAAGTATTTATCTCTCGTCGAACAACTCCAAGAATCGCAAAGCATGATCGCACAGATCATGCCCATATACAGTGCCGCAAAGGCACTGTATAAAGATTGTACAAAGGAGGAATGGATACATTACAGTAAGAGAAAAAAATAATTCTCTTGCTGATTTTGCCCTCAAAGCACCGAGGGCAAAATACCCATATTTCAAAAAAAATTTTTTCGGCTCCGCTTGCGCTACGCAGTCCCTGTGGGGCTATATACCCTTGAGGCCTTCGATACTTGCTTTCGTGGGGTCTGGATGTCTTAAAACAATAAGGTACTTTACGATGTATAAAATGCCAACTGCAATAAAGTATTCATTCACTTCGTTCATTCAAACTGTCATTTCACTTCGTTCAATAAGTACCCCATTCACTTCGTTCATTCAAAAGACCACAAGAGCAAAAGCAACGGAACAAGGATTTCAATATAAAAAATAAAATGAATCTTTTTGGCCTTTTAAAAACTCATCGGCGTCCTCGGGGCGAGGCCGATGAGTTTTTTAAAAGGCCAAAAAGATCACGAAGCAATGAGAAACCAAATATAGGTGGATTTGTGGAAATAAAATGCGAGAAATGCCAATCGGCACGGACAAAGTTAGAGTTGAACAAGGAATGTTATATGTTCCCCATTAGTGGACTTGTAATCAAATGTATTGATTGCAACAATTCACAAGCAATGGCGAATTGTATTGAAGAAAAGAAGTTATTAGCAGAAATTTTGGGGGCGTTCTCCAAAAATCTGTGGGTGGGTATAAAAAGACAGGAGGAAAACAAATGGCTCTTAAAACAAGATTAAAACAAGAAACAAAGCACAGTATGTTGTCAATAGAAGAAGTGACAACATTCCAAGCAAAACCAGGATATGAAATTGTAAT
>VAPF01015776.1_pt1 | contig 22077 bp, 23 predicted proteins | sample 3393931 | NCBI WGS metagenome assembly VAPF01 (sample SAMN08290437, study PRJNA428436) | hydrothermal vent metagenome | isolation source: Deep-sea hydrothermal vent chimney | place: Atlantic Ocean: South-mid Altantic Ridge | depth 2773 m m | reverse complement strand
ACCGTCTGCACCACGACCGAATAAAAACGTCGTACCTCCTTAATAAAAAGCGCCCAACAACCCGCCCAATTACTTTGCATTCGACCTGCCCTCCGCCGTTAAATCTAAAAACACCTCTTCCAACGAAGCATCACGACTGCTGATGTCCTCTATCTCCAATTTAGCCTCACCCAACCAAGCCAACAATTGAGAAAGTGACATGTTTTTTTCTAGCTTAAACACCAGTCCGTTTGGCTCACGCTCAACCAAACGCGCTTCAAGCGGTGGTGTTAAGGTGTGTGCAGGCTGTGCCAACGTGACTCTTAAGTAACGATAGCTGTGTTTTGATAACAACGATTGAGTCGTGTCCAGCGCTTTAACCTCGCCCCCTTGCATAATTGCGACCTTATCGCATAGCGCCTCAGCCTCTTCCAAGTAATGAGTGGTCAAAATAATGGTATGGCCTTGTTGGTGCAGCTCTTTGGTAAAATCCCAAAGCGTTCGGCGCAGATCCACATCCACACCTGCGGTAGGTTCATCCAACACCAAAACACGTGGACGGTGAACAAGCGCCATCGCAATCAATACGCGCCGTTTCATTCCGCCCGATAGCTGCCCCGTATTTGAATCCGACTTATCCGACAATGCCAAACGCTCTAATAATTCACCCACCCAAGTACGTTGCTTCGCCCCCTTAAGGCCAAAATAGCCAGACTGCAAATCCAGCAACTCTCGAATGGAAAAAAATGGATCGGCAATCAACTCTTGCGGCACTAGCCCCAATAAACGCCTTGTTTGTCGATAATCGGCAATCACATCGTGCCCTTGAATCTCAATACTGCCCGACGTTGGGATCACCAACCCAGACATGGCATTAATTAAGGTCGATTTTCCTGCACCATTAGGGCCTAACAATCCAAAAAAGGCACCCTCTTCAACATCAAACGAGATGCCCTTTAATGCAGATAATTCACCATATTGTTTTTTAACGTGCTGAAATCGCACGGCGGGAACATTAGACATACAGAATACTTACCAAAATACGATTTAAAACGTCGATCTAACACGCTTCAAAAAAAGAAAAAAAAAGGGGGGGGGAGAAAAATAAAACAACACTCTCAGATTAACGACTTTACTAAGATCACATTTTCTAAATCATAAAGCCGTATCAAACCTAACAACTCATCAGGCACATTAAGTACTTGAATGGGGGGGGGGGAATTTTTAGACCAAACCAACAACAAAGCCAATACGGCGCTGTCCACTTGCTCAACGGTACTGAAATCAACCACGCTTACAGGGTAGCTCAATACTTTTTTTACCTTAAGCAAGCCTGAAAGCGCTTCAAGCGTTACATCGCTCGGCAGTGTAATCGTGCAAGTGCTTTCATTCCATTCTAAATTCGTCACGTTTTATCGCCTTAAATATAACCAATCACACGCCATCTTTCATTAGGCTGTTCTTAGATTTCATCTCAGAAACCACCTGATCAAGCCCCTTCTTAGAGATTTCTGAACCATACGATTTACGATAATTAAGTAGCATACTAATGCCCTCAATCGAAATATCGTATAACATCCACTGTTGTGTTTTACGATTTAAGTACGCACGATAAACCACATCGGTTTTTGTACCATCGGCCTGAACCACCTCAGAAGCCACCGTAACCACACCTTTTTTAACTTCGCGTGCAGGCTTTACCGTGACATCATTGATTTTTAATTTTAATAAATTTCTTGAATACGAACGAATCAGCATGTCTGAAAATGCCTGAGTAAACGCCTCTTTTTGCGGATTTTTTGCGGTTCTCCAGTGTTTTCCCATCACATAACGCGCCATTTTCGCCGTATCCACATAAGGCAACACATACGTATCTGCAAACGCCTTAATCGTTTCAGGGTTCGCCTCTAACTCGGCACGCTGTTCATTAATTTTAGCCACCAACTCCAGTGACAAATCACGAACCATTGTTTCTGGATCATCTTGAGGAATCGCGGCCTGTACGGGAGTCAAAAAAGCGACACAAGCCATTAAAAAACCAACCAACCAATACTGTTTACTCATCACACTTTTCCTCAATCACTTTCACTAAATTTAACTAAAAACTGCCCAATCAACTCTTCCAATACCATTGCTGATTGCGTCATCTCAATTTCAGAGCCCTGCTCCAAAACCTCTTCATCCCCCCCAGGATCCAACCCAACATACTGATCGCCCAATAATCCAGACGTTAAAATAGAGACCGAAGAATCCATCGGTAATTCATTAAACGCCTGATCTATTTGCATGTGTACGCGCGCTTTAAATGAGACGGGATCAATTTCAATGGCTGTAATACGGCCTATGACCACGCCACTCATTTTTAAAGAAGCACGTGTTTTTAAACCGCCAATATTATCAAACAAAGCACTTACTTCGTAGGTCGGCTTATCTTTTAAACCGCTAAAATTACTGACCTGAAAGGCGATATAAGCCAATGCCATTAAACTCATCAAGACAAACGCCCCGACCCATATTTCAACTTTTGTTTGTTTTTTCATTACTGATTAAAACCTTTATTAAGAGACCTTTGCACATAAAGGAGAGGTCTCATGAAACTCTTATTCGCCATGTTTTTAGGTGAACATAACGGACGTTAAAACAAAATCTAGCCCTAAAATACCCAGCGAAGCATGTACAACGGTACGCGTGGTTGCATTGCTTACACCTTCCGATGTAGGAATGGCATTAACGCCTTGAAACAACGCAACAATCGCAATTAAAAACCCAAATGCGACTGACTTAATCATGCCATTGACCACGTCTTCTCGCCAATCTACTTCACTAGACATCTGCGACCAAAACGCCCCAGAATCAACGCCAAGCCAGCTAACTGAAACCAAATAGCCACCAAACACCCCTAGGGCATTAAAGATTAGAACCAACAAAGGCAATGCAATAATCATTGCTAAAAACCGAGGGGCATACACAAACTTTAACGGATCCACCGCCATCATTTCCAGTGCCGATATTTGTTCAGTAGAGCGCATTAACCCAATTTCGGCCGTCAATGCCGACCCCGCACGACCTGCAAACAATAGGCCTCCAACCACCGGGCCTATTTCTCTTAATAAAGAGAGTGCTGTCATCGTTCCTACAGCTTCCTCGGCACTAAATTTAACTAAAATAGTATAACCTTGCAGGCTTAATACCATACCTATAAACAAGCCCGCCATTAAAATAATGGGCAATGACAAAACGCCTGCCACATAAATTTGTTTTAACAATAGATCAAATCTAAAAAACACGGATGGAATCGCTAACAGTAGCGACCACATAAATAAAGAGCCACGCCCAAACGCCTCTACATTACTTAAAAACCCCTTACCTAAGCTTTGTAATAAATTTTGAACTTTATTCACCAATAGACTCATAGCAAACTACTCTTATTACTAGACGTTAAATCCTCTACATAAGAAACCGTTGGAAAATGGAAAGGCACAGGACCATCTGGCAACCCTTTAATAAACTGGTTTACATAGCCCGTTGATTCTTTCAGCATCTCTTCTTTAGTGCCTTGCGCAATTAACTTGCCTTCCGAAACCACGCAAATATAATCCGCAATCATCATCACTTCATCCACATCATGCGAGACCATTACACTGGTCAAATCAAGACTGTCATTCAATGTTTTAATCAATTTAACCAATACACCCTTCGTAATAGGGTCTTGCCCCACAAAAGGCTCATCATAAAAAATCATTTCAGGGTCTAAAGCGATTCCTCTTGCCAGTGCCACACGCCGAGACATGCCACCCGACAATTCCGAAGGCATCAAATGTTTTGCGCCCCGCAATCCAACCGCTTGTAACTTCATTAACACCAACGCTTCCAGCATCTCTTCAGGCAACTTTGTATGTTCTCTCAATGGAAACGCCACATTATCAAACACATTCAAATCCGTTAACAACGCACCACTTTGAAACAACATGCCCATTTTACGCCGAAGTTGATATATTTTTTTACGCGAAAGTTGATGAACATTTAACCCTTCAACCGTCACCTTGCCCGAATCGGGCTTTAACTGTCCCGCAATCAGCTTTAACAACGTGGTTTTTCCGCTGCCACTAGGCCCCATGATTGCCGTTATCTTTCCCTTGGGAATGGACAGAGTAATGTCGTCAAAAATTTTACGACTGCCACGGGAGAACGTTAGGTTTTTTATTTCAATCAAGGTCTCTGTGCTTTCCGTCATCTTCTCGTTATCCAATTACTTAATACCCCAACAGCTCACCAATGGTTTTCAAATTTGCCGTTTGCTGTATATCCACTAAATCTCCACCCACAATAAAGGCAACGGGAAGTATATCAGAACGGTCTAATTTAACATCCAACAGACTCTCAACAAACCCCGTCAACAACTTAACCTGCGCTTTGCCCTCTTTAGGTAACCTCGACACAAACCCCAAAGGGTTGCCCGATAACCAAAGACCCTCATTTTGCCACGACCAACCTTGCAAACGGTGCTGAGTCGAAACAAGCGTAACCGGTTGTTGCAACAACGTAGACAATGTAAACGCTTTTTCACTCCAAACCACAAACCCTAACAAACTCGACCCTAAAATCGACAAAATCAACCTAAGTTGCCGCACTGTTTTTTCATTTTTTACCCCCCCCTCCAGCTCATTGTGAAGCGCAAAATAAAAACCAAAATCACTTTCCACGCTTTCAGCAATCGCTTGCATCGTCGCTTGAGACCAAGCCAGCCAAGCTTGCTGAGGAACCAACACAACATTAAACGCATTACTAAAATAATCTAGCCGCCAAGACACTGGTAAATCATCAGGGTAAAACCCACCTAACCACCCATCATGCTCCCAGCCACTCGTGCCTATTTTTAACGTTATCAACCCCGCCATCCTACACCGTTTTTTAAATAAAAATGATTTTTATCAAGAATAAACAACGCATTATACAAAATAAGCCAACCAATCTAACGCCCATTTTATCTTTTTAAATTCAACCGTAACTGTTTAGCGAATTCAATAACCGTTAAAACAATGGACGTGGAGTAAAACAAGTAGTATCACTTAACCCGTAAGACTGTCTAATACCTAGAGTCATAACAATACGCCACACAACCCATAAAAATTTTTTATTTCGCTTAGACTTCCGCTATAATCATGTCCAAAATTTTACTTCTTTCAAGATAAGTGATCATTTAGTTATGGAATCCTCTCTCATCCTCCCATCCGTTGTACTTGTTATTGGGCTTGCATTCCTCGTTTGGAGCTCGGATATTTTTATTGATGGCGCAGCCAGTATCTCGTTACACATGAAAATATCGCCGCTGGTTATTGGGGTGGTCGTGTTAGGGTTTGGAACCTCCATGCCAGAAATTGTGGTCGCGGTACTTGCCGCACTGGATGGTAGCCCTGGACTGGCTGTCGGAAACGCTGTGGGTTCAAATATTGCCAACATCGCTTTAGTTTTAGGGGTTGCCGCGCTTATTGCCCCCATCGTCGTTAAATCCTCTATTTTAAAAAGAGAACTGCCCATCTTATTGGCCATTTCTTTAGGGGCGTATGCACTCGTTTTAGACGGTGAGCTGGGCACTATGGACGGCATTATTTTAGTGGTGGCGCTCATTTTAACCATGGCTTGGATGATTAAAGCCAATAAAGCCATTGATCCAAGCGATCCGCTGGCAACAGACACCCTTGAAGAAGTGGGGGATGCGCCCGAACTCACTAAGAAAAAAAGCATTTTTTACCTCATTGGCGGCTTAATTATTTTAATGATCAGCGCCAAAATGATGGTTTGGGGCGCGGTCGATATTGCCCAAACGTTTGGTATTTCTGAAGTGGTTATTGGCTTAACCATTATTGCCATCGGCACGAGCTTGCCTGAACTTGCCGCCGCCATTGCTGCGGCTCGTAAAAAAGAAGCCGATTTAATGATTGGTAACATTGTTGGCTCCAACTTATTTAACATTTTAGCGGTATTGGCTGTACCCGCCCTACTCGCACCTTCCATACTCGAACCTGAAATTTTATCCATCGACATGCCTGTCATGCTTGGATTTACCCTTATTATGTTACTGTTTGCGCTGCCTCGAAAAGGCAAAGCGGTCATTGATACGCCGAAAGGGCTTTTACTTACGTTTGGTTTTGTGGCATATTTAGCTATGGTTTATTTACGAACCACTGGAACATAACCCAAAAATAAGACCTTTGCTACGGGCGTCGTCGAGTTCTTCGTTTCGCACCCCAGCCGTAGCAAAGGTCTCAAAACTAGGATAAACCCCATGCTTATTTCAGAAGAGATTGCCCAAAAAGCCCAAAAAATTAAACTGCTGATTTTAGATGTGGATGGGGTTCTAACCAACAACATGCTTATTTACAGCGAAGACGGTCAAGAGCATAAAGCCTTTCATACGCGTGACGGACATGGCATGGTGTTGTTGCAAAAAAGCCAAGTCGATATCGGCATTATTACGGGCAGAAAATCTCAGCTTGTGACCAATCGAATGAACGATTTAAAAATAAAGCATGTTTATCAGGGCGTACCCGATAAACTCCCTACCTTCTTAAAGCTTGTTGAAGAGCTTAACCTCTCTTTAGATGAAATTGCCTACATTGGCGATGATATTTTAGACCTCCCCATCTTAACTCGCATTGGCCTAGCCATCACCCCAGCGGATGGCGACGATGAAGTCAAATCTCGCGTGGATTATGTTTCCCCTTTTAGCGGAGGCAAAGGTTGCGTAAGAGAGACTTGTGAAATTATTATGCGCTCACAAGGCAGTTGGCAACAACACATGGACTTCTTTTTACGAGAAACCCTCTAAAGCGTTGTGAACGTTATGCGTTTATCCACCCTTCGTATTTCAATTTTTATCCTTGCGCTAGGATTCGTGGCGCTTTGGGCGATTAATCAAAAAGAACACGCCACCTTAACGCCCAACCTCACAGACAAACCCTTAGAGCTTTATCACTGGAGCGCAACCCAAAGTACCACATGGGAAATATCGCGTGACCAGCCTGAAAAACAAACTGGGATGCAAGCCGCCACTTGGCACTATAACGAAACCACCAAACTCAGCCAGTTTACCCACCCCATCATTACCTTAACCAGCCCAAAAGCGGTTACGATTATCCGCAGTCAAACGGGGAAAACACTGAACGATGAAGCGATTCAACTCTCTGGCGATGTACAAATAACACAATACGCTCTTGACTCTCTCACCGACAACACAAAAAACACCAACCCAAGCACCACGCTAAACACTCAAACCCTTACCTACAACGCAAATCAAGCAGAACTGTTAAGCCGTGATACAATTACGTTAACTCAAACAGGTAGCGTTACCACGGGCGTTGGTCTTCATGCGGATTTAGAATCCGGTCAATATCAAGTAATGTCCAATGTAAAAACCACCTACCAGCCCAATAAAACCGATGAATTCAGTACGCCATAAAAGGACCTTTGCCATGCCACAACCTATCAATTTCTTTATCCTATACTTTATTGGCTTTATCAGCCTAACCCTAAGTTTAGCGAGCCAAGCGAACCCAACAACGCCCGACGAAGAACAACCGATTAACATCACCGCAGACCGCCTTGAAGTACAAGAACAAAAAGGCATCAGTACCTACACCGGTAACGTTCACATTCAACAAGGCAGTTTAGAGCTCAGTGGCGATACCCTCACCATCATTCACCCTAACGGGCAACTGAAAACGGTTAAAGCCTTTGGCGCACCGGCTAAATTCAAACGTTTTAGCCAAGTAGAGCAATCTTGGCTAACAGGGCAAGCCAACTTAATTCAATACAACACCGAACATAAAACCATTCTTTTATCTGGCAATGCGCAAGTTAAACAACCTGGAAAACACGCCATCACTGGCAGTAATATTTTTTACGATGTTAGCAAACAAACACTCATGGCAAAAGGCAGCAAAGATGGCCAAAGCCGTGTCTCCGTTACCTTTGAACCAACCCAAAAACAATCCAACTCACAGCCTAAGCAGGAGTAGCGCATGGCGCATTTTTACGCCCGTGGTCTTGCAAAAAGCTATAAAAAAAGAAAAGTCGTCACTTCTGTTGATATTGATGTCCATAGCGGTCAAGTGGTCGGGTTACTCGGACCCAATGGCGCAGGAAAAACCACCACCTTCTATATGATGACGGGCTTGGTCAACAATGATGCGGGGCAAATATTTCTTGACGATCAAGAAATTACCAACCTTCCCATCCACAAACGCGCCAAGCTTGGCATCGGTTATTTACCACAAGAAGCCTCTGTGTTTCGTAAACTCACCGTCTCCGAAAATATTAACGCCATTTTAGAAATGCGCCCAGAACTCAAGCGCGAACAACGCGCCAAAATATTTCAAAAACTGGTCGATGATTTGCAAATTGGGCATATTCTCGACCAACCTGGGCAAGCCTTATCAGGCGGAGAACGTCGCCGCGTTGAAATCGCCCGAGCACTCGCCATGGAACCTCGATTTATCTTGTTGGACGAACCTTTTGCTGGCGTAGACCCCATATCGGTTAAAGACATTCAAAGTATTATTTTGCACCTCAAAAAGAAAAACATTGGCGTCTTAATTACCGATCACAATGTACGCGAAATATTAGGCGTATGCGATTATGCCTACATTTTACATAACGGAACCATTCTCGCCACTGGCACACCTAAGGAAATATTAGAACACGCTGATGTAAAGCGCGTATACCTAGGCGAAGACTTTAAATAAGCCCTTATTTTTCATCTTATGTTTTTCACTCTATACGCAACAAAATAATCTTAGCGCTAAATCTCAGTGGTATAATTGAGCTTAAGAATTGATTTTTTTATCGCAATGAAACCCGCTAAAAAAATCAATCCAAACCAAAAAAATCACATAAAGGAGCGATCATAATGCAAATTAACATCACTGGTCACCACGTAGATATCACCGAAGCACTTCGTACTTATACCACTGAAAAAATGGAAAAATTAAAACGTCACTTTGATCACGTTACCAACGTTCATGTCATCCTTACCGTTGAAAAAAAATCGCAAAAAGCAGAAGCAACGGTACACGTTTCTGGCGCTGATCTGTTCGCACAAAACCAAACAGAAGATATGTATGCGTCCATTGACGGATTAATTGACAAACTAGACCGTCAAATCATTAAACACAAAGAAAAAATTAGCAACCACAACCGTAAATCGGGTGGTGTAAAAAATATGGCCGTAGAAGAAGCTTAAACACAGCTAACCGTCATCAACGCGGCATACACTTTTCAACAAAGTATGCCGTTAAAATTTCTCCCCCCCCCCCCTCTCTCCTTTCTCACCCCCTTCTCCTGCTACAATAGAACACTACGTTAATCCTTTGTTCAGGTAATAAACATGCCAATACGCCACTCTGTTATTGAAAACAGTAAACTCGCAGAACAACTTCTACAAGCCGTTGAAAATCAGCACTTTAATCAGGTATCCGACCTGCTTTCATCTCTGGTGCCTGAAGAAATTGCAGAACTGCTAGAATCTACCCCCCCTAAAGAGCGTCAAATATTATGGGAGTGCTTAAACAGTGAACAACAAGGCGAAATTCTTACCCACACCAATGACGAAGTACGTGCCAAGCTTTTAGAGTCGCTACAAACCCATGAGCTCACTAAAATCACCGACGACTTAGAAGCCGATGATATTACCGACATTGCACAGTCTCTGGAACCCAGCGCCAAACAAGCCCTACTTGATTCGCTTGAACCCGTTGAACGAATTGCCGTCGAAACCGCCTTAAGCTATCCTGAAGATACCGCCGGTGGTTTAATGAGCATGGATTTTATTACCATTCGTGCAGATATTACACTAGAGGTTGTTTTACGTTACTTACGCAAACTGGGCGAACTGCCCGACAGTACCGCCGAGCTATTTGTGCGCGACCGTGATGACCATTATGTAGGCACCTTAAAGCTAACCAGCTTACTGGTGAACGACGAGGATAAATTAGTCCAAGAGGTACTGGAAGCCGACACCCCTGCCATTCAAAGCTACACACCCGCCAAAGACGTTGCGCATGTTTTTGAAAAAAACGATTTAATTTCAGCCGCTGTCGTCAATGAAAACAATCAAATACTTGGGCGAATCACCATTGATGATGTGGTTGATCTCATTCGAGAAGAGGCCGAACACGCTCAAATGGCCAGCGCAGGTCTGGATGAAGAGGATGATATTTTTGCCCCCGCCACCCGTACCGCAAAACGCAGAACCTTCTGGCTTGGTATAAACCTACTCACCGCCATCTTTGCCTCCATGGTGATTGGGCTATTTGACGCTTCCATCGAAAAATTAGTTGCTCTCGCCGTGTTAATGCCCATTATTGCCAGTATGGGAGGCATTGCAGGCACACAAACCTCCACCATCGTTATTCGAGCCTTAGCCACGGGAAAACTTGCCAAAAGTAACAGTCGATCCCTACTCATCAAAGAGACCTCCGTAGGGCTGCTCAACGGTCTAATTTGGGCAACCCTTACTGGACTTGCTGTACAATTTTGGTTTGAAGATTGGGCGCTCAGCATCATTTTTGGTACCGCAATGATGATAAACCTAGTCGTCGCCGCCATTGCAGGCGCCATGATTCCACTCATTTTACAACGCATGAAAATAGACCCCGCCCTCGCATCCGGGCTCATGCTCACCACCGTAACCGATTCATTAGGGTTTTTCGTCTTCTTAGGCTTAGCGACCATTGTGTTATTGTAAAAATAATGAGGGGGGGGGTAAAATTTAAAAAACACTGTCTCAAGCAAAGATGACAACACTCTTAACCCACTTGTATTTAGCCAAAGTAACCCTTACTATTGGGTTAAATATCAATCCTAAAAAAGAGAAACCGTCATGTCTAAATTTCATTCAAAATACATTGGAACCGTTGCCATCATTACAACACTAGGGCTAACCACCGCTTGCAGCAATACAGGTCAAACCCGAGAAACCGATAAAAATGCCGTTACCGTTGTTGCCGCCATTGGAGGCGTGCTAGCCGCCAATGCACTCGGTGTTGACAATAACGTCGCTAAAGTCGCCATTGGTGCATTAACGGGTTACACGGCTCGTTCCGTATTTGAGCAAGTAAATAAAGACACCGCTAACGACCCTAACACCGATGTGGAAGCCGTTAAAATAGGCGACCAAGAATTTGTTCAAATTAACGTTAAAAACGTAAATTTTCGCTCTGGCTCTGCCGAACTCGATCCTTACGAACTTAGCCGTATCGCCCCCGTTTTAAATACACTAAAAGATCCCCCCGCCACCAAAGTTCACATAGAAGGGCATACCGATTCGGATGGCACGCAAGGCTACAACCAACAACTGTCTGAAAATCGTGCAAAAAATATCGCCTTCTACCTCATGGACAACGGCATCACTCGAGATCGAATTAAAACCTACGGCTATGGAGAAGAACGTCCCATCGCCAGTAATACTACGCCAGAGGGAAAACAACAAAACCGCAGAGTCACCTTTTTAATCAGTGAAATTTAATGCCTGTCGCAATTAACCTGAACCGTATACAGGCGGTTCATTAAATTTTACCCCCCCTATTCCTCCTTAAACCCATACTGAGTTTTAAACCCACACCCCTCAACACCTAACCACTCGGCTATCTTAGGAAACCACTCGGGGGGGGTATAAAACTGTTCGTTCACCACGGTTAATATCTTTTCTCGATAGGTATCGTAATCAAAGTTTTGTCCTGTCACCCTATAATACGTGACCCCCTCACCCACCTTAAATGGCTTAATTTGTAGACTGGAAAAAAACGGTTGTAATTTTTTAAGCTCTTTTTTATGCGGTACAAAAAGGGTTAAGGCCTGCCCATCCATCGCCTTAAAATTGGTTTTTTTATCGTCCTCACGGCCAAATTTAGAGGTACTCATAAACACATGAATTTCATCATTTTGACAATAATACGACAGCACCGCTTGTGAACTGTACCCCAAGGTAAACACCCTTCCTTTAGGCAGTTGTGCGCACACTTTTTCAGGCTGAGTGTAGACCGCCACATGGTGTTTTTGCGACGCTGGAACCAACTGATTCACCCGTGATAACGCCAACAATAAAACCGCTCCCAACACCAACGCGCTGTACCCATTAAATAAAACCAGCTTGCGTAACCGCTCGGGCGAGAGTCGAACATACAGAAGGTACAACAAGGTTACGGACAACAGTGGCCAGTGCAAGCCGACCGGATTGGTAAAGCTCACCAACAACAATATCAACAACAACGGTACCGTAGCAAACAACACCTGCTTTAATAGGGGGGGGGTAAAATTTTCTTTCGCGGTAGAACCTTGATCTTTTTTAAGCGATTTAATCCAGTAAAACACCCCTAACGGAGACAACAACGCCAAAATCATCACCAGATACGAAAGCACATTGCCTATTTCAAACTGGCTGCCTGTGGTTCGGGAAAAGAAATTAAACAGAATATTATTCCAGCAATTCGTAGCATTAAAATAGAGGTTTTCCGCCACAAACAACAAAATCACCGCGCTCATCACCGCCAACAATTTCCAACCATATTGACGTATATAAATCAGGCTGTATAAAAACAACCCGATCAACATAAACGCCGCAAAGTATTTAGACAAAAACGCCAACCCTAAAAATACCCCCGCTAACAGTGCATTTAACAAGGTCGGTTTTGCCAATGCCTTGGCGTAAAAATAGAACGCCACCACCGCAAAAAAGACCAAAACGGTATCATTGGCGGTTACCACAAACATTAACGAAATAGGCGAGACTAAAAAGGCAAACGCCATATAAAAAGCGGTTTTGGATTGAATGTTCGGATAAAACTGCAAGGTTTGAACCAACAAATACGCAATCACAAGGGCGGCAACATAAGCAAACGAACGATAGACCAACAGATGATCGCCCACCCCCGTGCCAAAGCCATTCAGCACATACAACACCCAGCCCACCATGGGCGGATGATCGTAATACCCCAACTCCAGCGACTGCCCCCAAAGAATAAAATAGGCCTCATCGCCCGTTAAAGGCACCTGAAACACCAGCACCAGCTTTAACAGCATAAACGCCAGCAACAACACCTTCTCATGCCATGAGCATTCTGCCCAAAAGGTGGTTAAGGCTGTAAAAAAAGAGGGTGTATTGATGTTTGTATTCATAGAAATTAAAAATATACCTAGAAAGAAGGGGGGGGGATTTTATAATTTGAATTCAAGCTCTGTTTTATTGAAAAACATAACTCATACCCTAATATCCAGATAGAAAGTACGTTTATTCCACTAATTTTCTATATAAAATGGTTTTTAAGTAATCATCAGTCAATTCAAATACAGGCTCTGTCTGATTAACCGATTTCATTAATGGAACAATTTTTGTTCTTACCCCCATACCTCGGGCATCCACATAGCCATAATCTCTAAGAACCTCTACTATTAATGGATTTCTAGGAGAACGCTGACCTGCCAGCATTTTTTCAATCGTCATAGAATTTTGCAAAGCACCAGGGCTTGTCACCTCCAACCGATTTGAATAAACACTTATTTCAATATCCACAGATCGCGTCCAGTCACGATGAACCAGCGCATTAATCATCAGCTCACGTACAGCTTCTCTTGGATAATGCCAAGTTTTGTCACGCTTAAAACCTTCATCAATTTCACTAGATTCTTCGCTAATAAAAGGCTCTATTTTATCGATAAAACGTTCAATAATACCCAAGTCAACACTCGCTAATTCCCGCCGCCCTGAATCATCTAAACGCCACAGCCCAACCATAGGGCTGTCTAAAACATCATCTAATAACGCCTGATACGCCTTATCTTTACCGTCAAACACGATAATACGAATACCCGCTTGACGCAGATATTTTCTAGGTGAGTTACCAAATAACACAAGACCCGCAATCGTGCATACCACCTTATCACCTGCGCCTTCCACCATATACCCTAGTCCCATTAAACGCTGAATCCAACTCTTTTCATCCGTGGGCACATCAGGGTCACGAATGAGGTTTGAAAGATAATCTTCTAAACGTTCTGCATTTAACGAAGAATAAGAACTCCCTGCTACAGGCAATAACTCAGTATGAAGAATACCACCACTTTCAAATAACCTTGCTTGCTGTTCACGAGTTGCTAATCGGGAAGTCGTACCAACTCTAATATAAACATCTTCTCTACCATTATGCCTCACAACATAAGGCTTACTTGTTCCTTGAGAGAAAGAAATAATTGCCACACGGCAACCCTTCTCAACGCTCACCTCTTCATAAAAAGGCAACATCATAGGGTGCACCTTTGCGGCAAAAACACCATCCATTATCCATTCTTCAAAATTTTCTCTTTGAATGCCAGTAACAGAGCCATCATCTTCCACACCCAACAACAATATCCCGCCTTTAAGATTAGCCATAGCAACCACTTCTTTCGCTATTTGTTCAGCACGAACATCGTCACGCTTAAACTCAACGCCTGAATTTTCTCCATTAGCAATAATTTCTAATACATCGGATTTAAGCATAAGCCCTCCTTTTTAACATATTTATTCAAAACCGTACTTTTCACGACGCTGGTTAAATGCATTTTTACCACCTTCTAAGATATCTGCGGCCAGTTTTTGTATCACAGGTTGATCAATTGCCCCTTGCTGTTTTTCAGGAATGGTACCCTTTCCATCAACAACATTAAAAACTCCAATCCATTCTGCATCACCAAAAACTGGGATGTTTGCATTATGTGTTGCAAACAAGAACTGCCGAGCAATTTTGGCCGCACGTAACTCAGAGACAATACGGTCTGCAATAAAAGCATTATCAAGATTATCTTCTGGTTGATCCAAGATCAAAGGGTCTTGGTTATCTAACAGCAATAAATGTAAAATTGCTGTGCATTGTTGACCCGTAGAAAGCCTCTCTAGCTCGCGATAATTCTCAGTCGCTCCACCATGCGCAACATTAAGCTCCATTTTAATCGTATCTGGCAGTTCAACTTCATCCAATTCCAGTAACCGCTTCAAAGACAGATTTGTAAGAGCCGCAGCAACCATCGGTACAACTCCCCATTGCTGGCTCTTTAAAGCACCTTCTCCTTGGCGAATGGTTGCGGATAAATTCGCCGGAGAAAAATCACCCTCGCGCACCCAAATCAAACGCTTTTCACCCACGCCTTCCAATCGACTTTCTTTCAGAATTTGAACCAAAGGCTCTCTATCTCCTTCAGTATCAATGGTTAATTTCAATTTACCCAACAATTTTTTGTTAAGTTTTTTCACTTCTCTTTGCAGTTTGGACGATCTACTTGCCTGAGCTTCACTTAACTCTGTCAAGAGTTTTTTACGCGCATTCTCTAATTCCGTAATTACTTTTTCGCGCTGTTCTAGCGTTATTTTTTTCGGCTTAATTTGCTCAATTTTTTGCAGTAATCTTTGGTATTCCAGGCCAATCTGCCGTCCAGACTTACCTTGGCTAGATGGAATGTTTTTAAAAGCCTCCTCTAAAACAGATTCCTCAGATTTAATCGCATTTAACAATTTCTGTTGAATCGGTGTATTAATATTGTTTGCCGAAACAACGGCTTGTTCAAATTGTGTTAAGAACAGTTCAACATTGTTTTTTAGTTTTTCCAGTACGGTTCGATGTTGACGAAATAACGCGCTATGAGGCAAATCATTTATCACCGATTCACTCAAAAATTCCGTATCAGGCATGCTGTCAGCTACAATATTTAATGCATTATTTAGCCTCTCTATTTCTTCTGATATACGGACAGAAAACAGTTTTTCTTTTTCTAACTTAGGAACGACTTTCAATTTCTCTTCAATGCCCAAAGATTGAAACTGGCTCACCTGATCTTGCAACTTAGGCAACTGTTCAACATCCACTTCAATGTTTACTTTATTGTCGTATGCTCGAACAATTGCCGTTCTATTTTCGGTCAATTTATTTCGTATTTTTTGAATAATCGCTTCATATTCACGATGTTCACCTTCCAAAAAACGACTTAATAAATGACGTTTTCCTTCCGTGTCTTGCGTCATTTCGTAAATCTCGTTCTGTCCAAAAATCTCCAATTGGGGCAATAAATTCTTTACCGAGTGCGGAGATAGCTCTCCATTCTCATTTTTGACGACCGTTTGCTCACTATAACGCCTAGACACAGTAAAGAGCCGCCCATTCATGGCGCTTGAACGAATACGCATCTCGACCATGCCTTTTTCTTTGCCTAAATTTTCTTTAATAATTTCATCATGCTGTTTTTGTGCATTTTTACCAAACGGTCTTAGATTCATCGCAAAACGAATACACTCTAATAGAGTGGACTTACCCGTACCCCGCCCACCAATTACCGCGTTTAAATGATCAGAGAATTCAATGTCAAGTTCATCAAGATAACCTCCTATAAAGCGAATTGACTCAATCGCTGAAAAATAACTTTCTGGTACATCTGAGTTTAATCTCACTCTAGACTCTGGATCTAAAAAAGCTTGTTTAAATGCAGAGAAACTTGGCTTGGTCATTTTTATCAGACAAGACGCTGATTTTTTTTTGATTGTCTCAGGTGTCTCGACATCTTTTGCATTAATGGCGGCCATAGGGCGTTCTCTAGTATAAGCAGAGTTTTTATTAAGGAACACCTGACGGTAAAAACCATTCTCAACATCACTTAAATCATCAATACTTCCAGAAATTTGCGCCGCTTTAAGTTTTGGATGTTTCCAAATATGATCCATTTTTGCCTTTAGTAAGCCACTCTTATTAGTGCAGTGTGCGGCATAGATAAAACCATTTTGGTCACTGACCTCCTCAATAAGTTTCACAGCACTGAGACCTGAAGGACGAATACCATCTTCAGGGTCTAGTAAATCTAGCTTTCCTAAAATTCGCTCCAACTGCTGTGATGTCGTATTCTCATCAAACAAACAGACAAAGTGTATTTTTTCACTGGATGCAATTTCAAAACCAGGGAACACAATAATATTTTTGCTGGAAAACAGGTTACGAATTGCATCAACTCCGTCCACATTGCCATGATCGGCCAACCCAATGACAGAAATGTCAGAATCGATACAGGCATCTAAAAGTTGCTGGTTATAATCGGCTTCCGATAAGGATTGCTCTTGACCACGATATTTAACATAACCCGCAGGATTAACTTGCAAAGCGCATTTCCAAAATTTGGCCTTAGTATATTTTATATTTTGTGTCTTCAAGTCTGCGCTCATAACTGACCTCCTTAAGGTTTGATCAAACGAGATTTTCGGTGCGTAAGTCCTGCACCATGCCCTGCATTATTTAAGGCATGTTTGTCAGGGTTCCACTGAATTTTAGAAAAAAAGGTATACAATATAGGCCGTAAACACACCCACGGAAATGCCACCAAGCAGCTCAACCTTAGTATGCCCAATACGCTCTCTTAACGGTGGTAAATCTGTTTCCTGCTGTAAGCGTAAGCGATTAATCGCCTCCGCCTGTTTGCCAATTTGGCGGCGTAGGCTGTTAGCATCCAATAACACAATAAACGCCAATGCCAGTGCGACCCCAAATGCGGGGTTGGCGATGCCCTCTTTAAAGGCGATCAGTGCCGCCATACTGCTTACAATCGCACTGTGGTTGCTGGGAAACCCGCCGTAACCAATCAAGCCAAACGCCAATTGTTTGGCTCGAATGCTGTTCACCGAAAACTTGGTACACCCCGCCACCAACCAAGCGATAAACGGCATAATCAAATAAGCGATATCCACATTTATCGCCATCTACACCGCCCCCGCAGGCCAAAGCGCCCAAAGGCAGACCGCAATCCAACCGATCACCGTAAACAATAACTGCTTATCCGCCAGCAGTGCATCGGTGGGCGATTCGCCCTCGCCCAGCATTTCGCTGATGTACCAATATCGAAACAAACCAAACAGCACAAATGGAATGGTAAACACCATCTCAGGGCGGGCGTTCATCACAAACAAACTGTAAAACAGTAACGCCCCCGTGGCCGCCATCTCGGCATAACGGTTCACCAACGACTCGGTGTAATACGCCAACACCTTACGCCCTGCTTGCGAGGTTTGCATGAGCTCTTGACGGCGTTTCATGGCCGCCAAAAACAGCGCCAAACATAACGTTGTGATAAACATCCAAGACGATACGGGAACGGATATGGCCGTTGCCCCTGCATACACGCGCAACACAAACCCAAAGGCGATAGTAAAAATATCCAATACAGGCTGATGCTTCAAATAAAAGCTGTACGCCACATTTAACAACAAGTACGCCACAATAATCATCATAATCTGTGGCTGAAACATAAACCCAACTAACAGCACCGCATACAAAATAACCAATAATACTTTGGCTTGAAACGGGGTAACTTCGCCTGAGGCCAGCGGTCTTTTAAGGGATTTAACGGGGTGTTTTCTATCCTCTTCAATGTCTCTTAAATCGTTAACAATGTAGGTGGCCGAAGCGGCCAAACAAAACAATCCAAACGCCCAAAGGGTTTGGCTAATCGCCAGCCAGTCTAAAAAAAGACCCGTAAAAAGAAGGGGGGCAAAAATAAACCCATTTTTAATCCACTGACGTGGACGCGACAACTTAAACAGCCCGTGCAATACTGATTTATTCCTTATAGGAGAGGAGGGAGAAGTGTTAGAATTCATGCTTAAAATTAATTAACCCCATAAGAGAATAAATTGGCTGTTAGTAACAAAATGAAGATTGCACTAATGTACACGATTTTCGCCCTATTCGCCACCATAGCGAACATCGGTAGCCAAGAGATCGCCATCACACTTTATCAAGGTTCGTTTGCGATTATGCTCTCTATTTTGGTGGGCACGGCTGTTGGATTGGTCTTAAAATATTGGCTCGACAAACGCTATATTTTTCAGTACCAAACCCAAAGCATTCAACAAGGTTCTAAAACCTTTACGCTGTATACCATTATGGGCATCGTCACCACCTTAATTTTTTGGGGCTTTGAACTTGCCTTTGATGCCATTTACGGCACCAAAGAAATGCGTTATGTTGGCGGCGTGATTGGACTGGCCATTGGCTACTATGTGAAATATCAACTGGATAAACGCTATGTCTTTAAGTAATGAGTCTTTAAATAAAGAGCCTTCAAGTAAGCCCTCGGCAAATACATCTCGCCTCAATGGCTGGGGCAACTACCCAACCATCGAAAGCAGCCCCCTTACGATACGCCACACCCAAGACATCTCTACCGCAATTAAAACCTTTCAACAAAACAAACCAAAAATTCTCCCCCCCCCCTCTTTGATTGCCAGTGGTTTAAGACGAAGCTATGGCGACAGTGCGCTTGCCGAGCAAACCCTGCATACCCAAACCCTTAATCACTTTTTAACGTTTGATGCAACACAAGGCGTTGTACACTGTGCCGCAGGGGTAAGTTTGGCAGAACTGCTCAATGTATTTGTGCCCAAAGGCTGGTTTTTACCCGTCACCCCAGGCACGCAATTTGTGACCATTGGCGGCGCCATCGCCAGTGATGTGCATGGCAAAAACCACCACCTTGACGGCTGTTTTAGCCAACATATTTTAAATATTACCCTATGCTTAGCCTCGGGCGAATCCATTATTTGCTCACTTACCGAGCACCGCGAACTCTTTTTAGCCACCTGTGGCGGCATGGGATTAACAGGCGTTATCGTCTCTGCCACGCTTAAATTGATTCCGATTGAAAGCGCGTTTATTCAAGAAACCACATGGAAAACCGAGAACCTTGCCGAAACCCTAGAACAGTTTGAAGCCCATCAAAATGCCACCTACTCCGTGGCATGGATTGACTGCTTAACCACAGGCAAACACCTCGGACGCTCCTTGCTCATGCTCGGCGAACACGCCACCGAACAAACGCACGCAAACAACTTAAAAACAGCCCCCCCCAGTAAGCTGAACGTACCGTTTAACATGCCCAGCGCCCTACTCAATGCTTTTACCGTTAAAGCGTTTAACACTCTGTACTACCATAAAACACGGCAAAAAGAGAGCCAGCGCGCAGTACACTACGCCCCCTACTTTTACCCGCTCGACAGCATTCAAAACTGGAATCGTTTATATGGCAAAAAAGGCTTTACCCAGTACCAGTTTGTTTTACCCAAAGCCGCTGGGCTGGAAGGACTCACCAAAATACTCACTGAAATTGTCAACTCCAAACGTGGCTCTTTTTTAGCGGTACTGAAAGTATTTGGGGCAGAAAATGCCAACTACTTAAGCTTTCCAATGGAAGGCTATACCCTTGCCATCGACTTTAAAATTGACCCCACCCTGTTTGCTTTTTTAGACAAGCTCGATGAAATGGTACTTCACTACGGCGGGCGACTCTATTTGGCCAAAGATGCGCGAATGAGTGAAGCGATGTTTAAACAAAGCTACCCAAACTGGGAGACCTTTCAAACCATTCGCCAACAGTACGGAGCAGATCAATGCTTTAACTCCCTGCAATCACAGCGTTTAGGTTTATAATCACTCAATACATACACCCAAGACAGAACACGGACACTCACATGAAAAAAAACATTCTCATTATCGGCGCCACCTCCGCCATCGCGCAAGCCACACTACGGCTTTACGCCCAAGCCCAAGACAACCTCTATTTGCTCGGGCGTAATCAAGAGCAATTAAACACCATCGCCGCCGATGCCACGGTAAGAGGCGCAAACCAAGTGCATATCGCTGTGCTAGACGTTAATCAATTCGAAACCCATCAAGCCAAGCTCAATCAGGTATTTGAAACCTTTCAAACGCTCGATATTGTGCTCATCGCACACGGCACTCTACCCGACCAAACGGCCTGTGAAAAAGACGTTCACCAAACAATGACCGAACTCAGCACCAACGGCATCAGCACCGTCTCGCTACTGACACTGCTTGCCAACCAGTTTGAAAAGCAACAACACGGAAGCATTGCCGTCATCACCAGCGTAGCGGGCGACCGAGGACGACAATCCAACTACGTATACGGCGCCGCCAAAGGGATGATTTCCATTTTTTTACAAGGCTTACGCAATCGTCTTTATGCCCACAACGTACAGGTATTAGATGTTAAACCTGGCTTTGTAGACACCCCCATGACCGCCGACTTTAAAAAAGGCGCACTCTGGGCACAACCTGAACAAATTGCAAAAAGTATCGTAAATGCCATCGACAAAAAACAGAGCAAAACCCTTTACACTCCATTTTTCTGGGCGGGAATCATGTTTATCATTCGCAATATTCCCGAGATGATTTTTAAACGATTAAAACTGTAAATATTGAAACAGCCACGATAGAGCTCATCGTACAAATGAATATTTATCACCGATAGAGTTCGAGCAGCTTAGGTTAAATAAAGTTGCTCAAATTGAAAATGTTCTAGGTACGAAATAGTGTTGACACTCCAACCCTTTATGAATGGAGTATTGCAAAAACAAAAAAAGCCAGTATGGAGTTGTTACGCTCCAAACTGGCTTTATAAAAATAAGAAGTAAGCTTAATCTTCTAGTTCAATTTTATCTGCAATACCATCTCTGTTTTTATCTTTTACTTCAACGACCGTATAGCCTATTTTCATGTTACGTTCAAACTCCATACGAGTTAAGTAATCATCTCCTTTAAATCGAGTGTATCCATCAATAAAAAAATCAACACCTAAAACGGTAATTTTATACTCCTGAAATGCTTCAACCGTACTTTCAACTTCAACTTCATGATCCTTGCTCACTTCTACTTCAGAAGCAAAAACCCCCCCTTTACCCTTTAAATATCCTTCCACTTCCACAAAGTTGCCAACACGCAAGTCATGCATTTGGAAATTCTTATTACGATAGTAGTTACTTTCAAATTTTGTTTTCATGCCCGTATAGATCGTAATCGGATTTTGTCCTGCTACAGGCGTTACTTCAAACGAGTTATTATCCATGTTAATGCTAGAAATCATGGCCGATACTTTAGCTTCTTCTTCCTTAACTTTGCATTTTGCAATAACCAACATGCCATCAACAAAACGCCCTTCTACTTCAACGTATGCATTATTCGGAACTTGAGATTTAGCAGACGGCATATTCAGACGACCTACATTCACGCTAAAACCGTT
>VAPF01077265.1_pt1 | contig 22099 bp, 26 predicted proteins | sample 3393931 | NCBI WGS metagenome assembly VAPF01 (sample SAMN08290437, study PRJNA428436) | hydrothermal vent metagenome | isolation source: Deep-sea hydrothermal vent chimney | place: Atlantic Ocean: South-mid Altantic Ridge | depth 2773 m m | reverse complement strand
CCGTGGTGGCAGGGATGCCAATGAGCGGCGAGTGCATCCATGCACGTCATCGCTCCTGCGCTCCATGCGCCCGCGAATTGATGCACAGGGACGTGCAAATGCCGTGGTGGCAGGGATGCCAATGAGCGGCGAGTGCATCCATGCACGTCATCGCTCCTGCGCTCCATGCGCCCGCGAATTTAGTGCATCCATGCACGTCATCCGGCATTCTCCCTGCCGAAGGGTGAACCGATTTCCAGTAATGCCAGCAACCAGGGGGCAAATAGGCCCAGCAGGATGGCGAGCACGGCCATGAGCAGTGCCGTCCATTCCATGGTGGCGGGCACCGCTCTGGCTTCGTGAGGCACTTCGGATCGGGTAAAGGCATAACCAACCACTTTAAAGACCCAGGCGGCGGACAGCAGTCCACCGAGGATCAGGACACCTCCCCACCACCACTGAGCGGAACGAATGGCCGTCTCCAGCAGCAGCCATTTGGCGATAAATCCGCCGCTGGGCGGCAGACCCATGATGCTGATACCCGCCAGGGCAAAGGCGGTAATCGTCAGGGGCAGACGCTGCACGACTCGATCAAGATCCGCAATGCGGTCATGGCCACCGAAATACAGGATGTTGCCGGCCGCCATGAACATGGCCGTCTTGGCTGCGGCATGGGATAACAACATATACAGCGCGCCCGTCCAGCCGGTGATGCTCGCCAGCGGAAAGGCCAGGAACAGGTAACCCAGTTGCGCCACGGTCGAATAGGCGATGAGCATTTTGAGCCGCGTCTGGCGCAATGCCTGGAACCCGCCCCAGAACACGGCGGCCGCACCGAGCAGGCCCAGCAGTTGAGCCAGGGCGGCATTGGCAAACGGAAAAACCTCCAGCCACAGACGCAACAGAATATAAAACGACGCTTTCACCACCAGTGCTGACAACAGCGCGCTCACCGGCGCCGGGGCGCTGGCATGGACCGACGGCAGCCAGAAATGCAGCGGAAACAGCGCGGTCTTGAGCAGCAAACCGACGATCATCAGACCCATCGCCGCCCACACGGCGGGGGACGGCTCCACCCGCTCTGCCAATATGGCGATATCGACACTGCCAAAACTGTGATAGAGCAGCGCGACGCCCAGCAGATAGAACAACGAACCCAGCAGACTGACCAGCAGGTAACGCATGGCCCCGCTCACGGCATCCGCACCCCCGGCCAATGCGACCAACGCCACCGCCGCCAGCCCCAGCAGTTCCAGGGTGACATAAAGATTGAAGATATCTGCGGATAAAAACAGGGCATTCAGCGCCGTCCACAGGAACAACCACACGGGCCAAAAGTGCCTCGCCCTGTCTTGACCATAACGGGCGCGCTCAAAATAGCCGCTGGAATAGACGCTGATGCCCAGCCCCACCACCGCGGTCACCGTCAGCATCAGCAGGCTCAAGCCATCGGCATAGAGATCAATGCCCAGTGGCGCGCCCCAACCACCCACCGCGTAGCGTTGCGCGCCCTGCTCCACCACCTGCCCGCCCAATCCGGCCACGCAAGCGACGACGCCCAGCGCAGTAAGCAGACCCAGCAGGACGCTGCGCCGCGGCCATAAAAAACAGGCCACGCCCCCGGCCAATGGCAGCAAAATGACGATCACCGGCCAATGGATATCGGACATCAATCTGGGCCCCGGCGGTTATTCCAACGGTTCTTCGGCAAGCTCAGCCCGGCCTGTTTCGGCCCGTACCCGCAGCATCAGCGCCAACGCCAGGGCGGTGGCCGATACAGCAACCACGATGCCGGTAATCACCATGGCGTGCGGCACCGGATCCGGCGCGGCCCCCTGGGTGCGGGTCGCCAGCGCCACCAACACCAGGAACACGCCACTGGCCATCACATTGATGGCCAGGATCTTTCGCAGTAAATGCGCGTGGACGATCAAGGCGTACAGACCCAGGGTGAACAATCCCACGCCCACCAGTGCATAAAGGAAAGCCGGGTTCATCGCTCCTGCGCTCCATGCGCCCGCAAATTGACGCACAAGGATGTGCAAATGCCGTGATGGCAGGGACGCCAATGAGCGGCGAGTGCGTCCATGCACGTCATCGCTCCTGCGCTCCATGCGCCCGCGAATTGATGCACAGGGATGTGCAAATGCCGTGATGGCAGGGACGCCAACGAGCGGCGAGTGCGTCCATGCACGTCATCGCTGTGGCCCTGTCTCTGGCCGGCTACCCAGGAACAGGGCCGCCAGGGTAATGCCGATGGACAAGGTCGCTGCCGCCTCGATCAGCAGGATCAGCGCAGCCGCAAATGATGGCGGATATTCCAGCAGCCGCCCACCCATCAGGATCAATACAACGGCCACCACCACAAACACCCCCAGGCCGGCCACCAGAATGATGCGCAGTGGCCACCCGGAAAACCTCGTATCAAGCCGCCAACCCGTCAGTAACCACAATACCCCCGCCGCCGCCAGCACCGAACCGGCCTGAAAGGCGCCACCCGGTGCATGGGTGCCGACCCACAACAGATAGCCGGCAACCAGGATCAGCCAGGGAATCAGCAGGCGCGACAGCCTGTCCAGCACTGGCCCCGGGGATGATTCGCGGCGTTCCGGCACGACACCGAATGACCAGACGCCAAACAAGGCCAGCAACAGCACCCCCAGCTCCAGCAAAGTATCGTAACCACGGAAATTAAGCAGCACCGCCGTGACCGGGTTGCTGACACCGCTGGCTTCGAGGTTTGCCGCCACAGAGTCGCTCAAACCCGGAGCCTGCGATGGAAGGGTCAGCACCGCATAACCCAAGCCCGCAGCCAGGGCTGACAAGCTCACCACGAGCAGCCCGCAAAACGCTGCCTGTCCTTTACCGTTCTCAGTGATGGGCTTCGGTTTCCGGGTCTTTTCATGGGCCGATTTTGTATCACGCTTAGGTTCATGAATAACATCCCTGTTATTCCCCTCCGGCGGGCGCACTGGCGTGCGTCCAAATCCTCTCCAGGAGGATTTGTCGAGCCTTGCCAGTGCGGCCAGCAACAGGGCACCGGTCAGTCCTGCACCGATGGCCGCCTCGGCCAGGGCGATATCCGGCGCATCGAGCCGCACCCAGGCCAGCGCCATCAACAGCCCGAAGGCAATGAACAACACTATGCCCTTGAACAAATCCGGACTCGCCAAGGCCTGCCAGGCCAGCCACAACAGGGCGAATCCCAGTAGGGCATCGAAGACAGACTGCAACAGGGTCATCGCTCCTGCGCTCCATGCGCCCGCGAATTGACGCACAGGGATGTGCAAATGCCGTGATGGCAGGGATGCCAATGAGCGGCGAGTGCGTCCATGCACGTCATCGCTTCCACGCTTTGATGCCTCTTTGCCGTGCCGCTGCGGCCACCAGGTGGGCGACACTGGCGCCCGCCAACAGCACCAACAGCCAGATCAACAGCAGCTTGCCCACCACCGTCCAGGACTCCGCTTGCAGGGCGAGTCCGGCCACGATCAGCCCCAGACCAACATTATCAGCCTTGGTCAATGCATGCAGACGGGTATAGACATCTGGAAATCGCAGCAGACCCAGGGTACCGGCCAGAAAGAAGATGCCTCCAGCGATCAGCAGTACCACGCTGAGGTAATCAGCCGGCATCATGATCTGCCTCCTGATCCGTCCAGGCCCGCCGCACGAAGGCCACCGCCGTCACCGCCGCCAACAAGGCAAACACCAACGCCACGTCACGCAGGGCGGCATTGCCATCGACCTGCGCGAGCAGCAGCAGCGTGGCCACCGCCGTGGTGCCGAATAGTTGTGCGGCCAACATACGATCGGCGGCGGTCGGGCCACGAAATACTCGCCACATCCCGGCGCCGAGATTCAGCAGTAGAAACAATGCCACGATGAGAAAAAAGGTCTGCATGTGTGTTCAGTCCAGCGTCAATTCTCCAACCTGATCGGTGTGACAAAGCCGAATGGCTTGATGGCAAGCACGGAGCAATTGATCTGGTTGAGAATCGCCTCCGCGGTATTGCCCATGAAGAATCCGGCCAAACCGGTGCGGGCCACGGTACCCATGACGACAAGATCGGCGTCGATCCGTCTGGCCTGCGCCGGAATTTCCTTGCGTGCGTTGCCCTGACGGAGATAAAGCTGCGGTGACAGGTAGTCGTAAGCTTCTGTGCCGATCCAGTCACGCAATCTGCCGGTCAGCTGTTCGACCTGGGCCTGGTGGTCGCACCGTTCACGATCCACATTGGCAGCGATTTGCTCTTCGGACAGTTCGCTGCTGAATACCCTTATCATATTCTCCGTCATGGACTCCCAGGCGTGAACCACATGCAGTTCGGCGAAATCGGACAGCGCCATCGAACTCGCCAGCTCCAGGATAAGCCGATTCAGATCATTCTCCCCGGCATCCTCCTGCCACGGGTTAAAATCGACCGCAGCCATGATTCGGCTGTAATTGGCTTTTCCCTCCGACCTCATGATCCACACCGGGCACGGACACTTACGTAACAGGTGCATATCGTCACTGCCGAATAAGCCATCCTGCCAATCCCAGGTTTCAGCGCTTTTGATCACCAGGTCGCGCCGGTTGCGCAGTACCTCGCGAATAATTTCCAGAAACGGCGTGCCAATCAGCACCTGGGTTTGCACCTTGACCCGCTGCCGGTAAGGCTCGACCAGGGAGTCCAGTTCCTGCTGGTGCGCACGGACGACGGCTGCCTGCAGGTCGGCAGAGACCGGGCTGCCTTCCGGCATTCCAATGCCCGCCCTTACGCACTCGGCCACATCGATAACGGTCAGGCTCGCCTGGTTGTTTTCAGTCAGCGTGACGGCACGTTCCAATGCGGGTTTGCAGCCTGACCCTGGCGTCACCACGCAAAGAATATTATTGAATCTCCTCATTTCATTCGCCTCCTCTGGATGGAACCTGAATCCACGGACTCAGGTGGAAGCAAAGAAATGCCGAACATCGCGGCCACTCTTTGCTCTACCGTCTCGAGTTCTGACAAGAAATCTTTCCGTTCGTCGAGCACATGCACTTGTAGACAGTCCGTACCGAGTTCCGTGCTCAAGGTGCCTGGCAGCAGGCTTACGATGTTGGCCATAAAGACCCGCGGCAGACCCGGCGGCAACCGCCATGGGTAACAAAATAATCCCGGCGAAATCGGTAGCCGGGGATGCAGCGCCCGCCAGGCCACATCCACGCCGCCAGACAGGGAGCGCCAGAGAAAGAACGGCACAAAACGTACGACCCCGGGCAAAGACCAGGAAAAAGGCGGCAGCAGTGCCACGCTGATCGACGTCGCAAGCAGCACGACAGGTGCGCCAATTAGCCATGAGTCCATTGCGCCATCCGTGAGTATCCACCACATCAGGGCAAACAAAACAGCACGTAAACACCCGCTCTGCAAACGGGCAAATACCGTGTTGCGCGGCGTAGTCCCTAAACGCTGTCTTTGATTAAGGGTGCGCATCATCATCCGCCCGATTCCCCATCAACAAGCCTGCTGTCATCCAATCCAGATCCGAGGGTTCCACGACTGCATCCGCCACGCCAGGGAACTGAATCTGTCTTGTCACGTTACACCTCTCTGTTGTCCCTGTCCTCTACCCCGCCGCTCACACCAAACAGGTTATCAACGGCCTCTGCGGCTGCATCGGCATAAGGAACCAACACCCGATCGGCGCCGGCCTGCTTCAATTGCTCGGCCTCAGCAGTGGCGTGGGCCGTTACCGCCACGCGTCCTTTGTAACCAAAATCGCGCAGGCCGTGCAGCAGGGCGAGATTGACCGGCGTCTCGCGCAGGCTGCTCAAGACCCAGCGCACCCGCCCCAGCGGCAAACTGGCAAGAAATTCCGGATCCTCGGCATCGCCGTAACGCACCACATAACCGTGCCCTTCCTGTCGACGTACCAGATTGGGATCGAAATCCACCCCGAGCACCCGGTAACCGCGTAGCCGCAGTTCCCGTGCAATCCTGGTGCCGAACCGCCCCAGACCAAACAGGATGACATCCACCCTGTTCTGATCCATATCCTGATCCTGAGCCTCTTCCCGGTACGCCCGTTGACGCTCGAACACACCCAGCCAGGGAGAGACTCGTTCGTAGAGAAGGTGGGAATACAGAATCATGTAGGTGGAGGCGCTGATGGTGATCAAGCCCACCAGGGTGATGAGGCCCATGGTATCGGCATCAATATGGCCCAGACTTAAACCCAACGCCCCCAGGATCAGGGAAAACTCACTGATCTGAGCCACGGTCAAACCCGCCAGAAAGCCGGTACGCTTGCGGTAACCCATGGCGCCCAGGATAACCATCACGATCAACGGATTGCCGATGAGCACGAACAACGACAACAGAATGGCCGGCACCACTTGCGCACCGAGCGTTGCCAGATCCAGCCCGGCGCCCAGATCGATGAAGAAAAACAGCAGCAAAAAATCCCGCAGGCTCACCAGGCGCGAGCCGATGGCCTCGCGGTAGGGCGTGGAGGCCAGTGACACACCGGCGAGAAAGGCGCCGACCTCTTTGCTGAATCCCAGATGTCCACCCGCCGCGCCCAGGGCCACCGCCCAGGCAATGGCGAACAGTACCAGCAGCTCGGGCGAACGGGCCAATTGATGCAGCAACGGCGTCAACACGTAATGCATCAACAGGCCAATGGCGACGATAAACAGCCCCCCCTTGATCAATACCGCAAGCGCCTCGCGGCCCAGGCCGGCAGTGTCCCCCGCCTCGCCCAGCGCGGTCAGACCAATCATCACCAGCACCACGACGATATCCTGAACGATAAGAAAGCCGATGGCGATGCGTCCGTGCAGTGCGTCGACCTCGCGTTTATCGGACAGCAACTTGACGATAATAATCGTACTGGAGAAGGTCAGCGCCACCGCCACATAGAGGGCGGTCACCGGGGTCATCCCCAGGGCGATGGCGATAAAGTAGCCGACGACGGAGGTAAAAAAAACCTGACCCAGTCCGGTGGCCAGCGCCACCGCCCCCATGGCGCGGATGATATGCAGATCCAGCTTGAGCCCCACCACGAACAACAGCAGCGCAATACCCAATTTGGCCAGCAGATCAACCTGGTCGTTTGCCGACACCCAGCCAAGTACGGACGGCCCCACCAGGACGCCCACCGCGATGAAGGCGACGATCAGTGGCTGCCGCAGGCGCACACCGATGGCGCCGATGACGGAAGCCACCAACAGCAGCACCGCTATTTCCGTAAACACGTCGCCGAAAATCGATGTCATGATTCAGTTACTCGCTATGTGGATTTCAGCCCACGCCACCACTCTTACCCACTAAACCGGGCAAGAAATAGTAAAGCACGAATTTCTATATCAAATGCGCCTATAATCAAGTTTCTTTATTTGCTATCCTCCAGAGAATACCCCCTAACAACTTTAACTGTTTTCAGACACAGGGACGGCCAACGTTGAACGATATGTGAATCACGCTCCGGCAGGCATAGACGCCCATATTCGGCTTTGCGGAAATCTGATACGAAAAGTTGCATAGTCGGCCTGCAATGCTGGCTTGGCTGCCTGACAATTGGCTACCGTCTCTGCGCCCATACTGCCACTCCATAATAAACCTAGGTTTATCAATTGAATCTACCAGGAACACCTATAGTACCGAATTTTAAAACTTTTACCCTTAACACCGTCGTGACCTGTAATGTCATTTTGATAGGTTCAGTTGGTCTGTCAGCGTTCATGGCGCCAACCGTAGGCGCTCTCGCGACAATTAAAGCGATTAATTTAAGCTAAAATACACAATAACCCGATATTTCTGCGTGTTTTCCCTAGGGGGCAAACATCTGCCAAATGTGTCAGTCTTCTGCCCCCCTTAAATCGGCAGGCTCGCCTAAACCTTTCAAAGAGTGATGCCGACAAATAAGGGAAGAAGACTGCGGGCGTAGTGCCTTTTTGCACTGACACCCATCCACAGGAAGGAAACACCCCGTGCCCAAACCCTTGCGCATATCACCTATTGCACTGGATCCAACCAATCGCAAGGTACTCAAGGTCGCCGTTGACCTTATCAACGATGACGGCATTGCCAGCCTGCTGCTGCCCGACAACAGCCCCCACGGCCATCTTCTGGTCATCGATGCCGACAACGACATTGGCCGGCAGGTGCTGGAAGAGTCGCGCGACGGACAGGTAAAGCTCGTTCTCAGTGAGAAGCGCCTGGAGGGGAAAAACCTCATCTGGCAGGAACCCCCGGTGCGAGTTACCGACATGCAGGAACTGCTGACGCGTATCTGCCTGCGCATGAAGGCCACCTTTGCCACCCAAAAGGCCATGGACACGCCGGCGGACAATCACAAATCTGCCGCTGTCCCGGCGAGTACTGAAAGCGGCAAAACTGAAAGCACACAAACCACGGCAGTCCCCTCTGCAAATACCGCCACCCCCGAAGACATACAAGAGCCGGCAACACCGAGCAAAAGCCTGTTTCACATCCTGCTGTGTGCACGGCAACAAAAGGCCTGCTACCAGATCAGGTTCGACACTACCTGGCTGCTGATTGGCGGGCACAACGGTACCGTGGCCAGTAAAAACGAAGCCGATGCCAAGACCATCATGATGGCCCCTTTCAAGAAACTGTACATCGAACAAATCGATATCGTCGCCTTCGCCAAGAACGCCCAGGAGATGAACATCTCTACCCTGGACAGACTGCTCTGGCAGGCCGGTGTCGACTTTTCCGATGGCCGATTACTGGAGGGCCACGATATGGCCCAGCCAGTACGACTCAAGGCCTGGCCCAACTTCACTCGCAATGGTTTTCGCCAGTCACATTTCAAGCTGGCCGCCATCATGGCGCGCCAACCCATCAGCCTGAAAGAGTTGCGCAAGGAAGCCGGTGTGGCCCGGGATGAAGTCGTCAGCTTTTACAACGCGGCCTATGCCGTCGGGCTCATCGACCGCACCGCCACCGCCTCTGATCCGGGCCTGCAAAACGGCAAACCCCGCACACGGCGCAAAAGCCTGCTCGGCATGCTGGCCCGCAAGCTGGGCTTCCGTTAGAAAGCTCAATCCGTCTTCTCAAAACATGTATCTCCAAGGACGTCTCGCATAATGTTTCAGGCCACAGACAAAATCATCTTCACCGGCCCCGTCGGCGCCGGCAAGACCAGCGCTATCAGTGCCATCAGCGACGAACCCCCGGTACGCACCGATGTCGCCACCACCGGCAGTGAACGCGACATCAAAAACACCACCACCGTCGCCATGGACTACAGCTACATTCAGTTAGAAAACGGCAAGCGTATCCACCTCTACGGCACACCGGGACAGGAACGCTTCGACTTCATGTGGCAGATCCTGACCCAGGGTGGACTGGGCCTGGTGCTACTGGTAAACAATGATCACCCGGATCCCGTAGCACAGATGGAATACTATTTGGACGCCTTTGGTGACTTCATCCGCGACACCGGTGTGGTGATTGGTGTGACGCGCATGGGCGTACAGGACAATGCCAGTATTGAGGATTACCAGACCCGGCTGTTTGAACGCAAACAGATATTTCCCGTCTTCGAAGTGGATGGACGCTCTTCCGATGATGTACGTATCCTGGTCAACGCCCTGCTGGCCGTATTGGAGAATTGAGACATGACTTTCCTCAACGACATGATCGACAAGGTCAGTGAAGAAGGCACTCAGCACGAGGACACCGTCTCCCGCGAAGTCCGCCGCACGCTCAGTGCAACCCTTGCCGAAATGCTGGATGATTGCGACGACATGCTCGGCGCCATGATTAGCGCCAGCGACGGCCGCGCCCTGGCAGAGCGTTTGCAGAGCGGACTGGACAAACACCGTTTCGCCGCCATGAGCAGCGCCCTGCTGGCCCTCAGTGACAACGTCATCCGCGAGACTCACGGCGGCAGCGTCAAGAACGTGCTGATCCAGAGCGATGATGGCAATATTTTTATCCTACACGCCGGCAGCGGCCTGCTGCTGACGGTATTTTCCCAGCCCGATGCCAATCTCGGCATGTCGCTGGCGCATGCCAGCAAGGGTGCCGCAGATATCGCCGCACTGAATCTGCGCATGGACATCGATTAACCCAGCCACCTTATATGTCGTATTCAGGGCTTCAAGAATGTTCCGGAACAAGGCCCTCTCGCCACCAATACTGGTTCTATTGGCAAGAGCGGCAACGCCGGGCCGGGGCATTCTTGAAGCCCCTCACCGATTGAACATTAAGAAGGCCGGGTTAATAATGACCATGATTGGCATAAATAACACCGTCCCTCTTACCCCCAGGCAACAACTGCGCTAAAGTTCCGGCCGGGGTCGTCCGAAAAGTAGACACGCTGTTTAATGCACTTACAAAAAACAATCATGAGGAGAAATAAAAATGGCTGGTATTAATGACATTTGCCGAGAAATCGTCGACAACGTAGAAGATGCACTGGGCGCCGCTGTCGTGGATCTGAGCACCGGTCTGATGCTCGGTGCCCACCACAACGTCCCCTACTTCACTTCCAGTTATATGGATGCCGTGTCAGCAGCTGCGGTGGACATGTTCCGCGGCAAGGGCATCACCAATGTGGAAAAACGCCTCGCCCAGACGCGTGGCGAAGAAGTCCGCAACAGCATGCTGGAAATCCAGATGACCACACCCAAGACCTTTCACTTCATGGTCGTGGTGCCGGGCAAGCCTAATGCACTGGCGATCCTGATCACTGGCCGCCGTGCCAATCTAGGCATGGGCTGGGCCGGGCTGCGCAGTGCATTGCCGAAGATCGAGCCTATGTGTCCCTGAATCCATTCCGCGCTACCCAACGGATCTCGCAAGGCCTGTTTGTGTAGGAGCGGGCCATGCCCGTGATAGCCTTGTCTTTTACCACAGAGGTCATGGATCTGGAAATTGTGGGAGCGGCTTCAGCCGCGAATGAAATTCATTTTGTTCGCGGCTGAAGCCGTTCCTATCGGGTTGTTTGTTTTTTTGCTTTTCACGGGCATGACCCACACCCACACCCACACCCAATGGGTTCCTCTGCACACTAGTGTGCAATATAAATTTCGCTGTCCGCGCTGAATTTACGTTCCCTACTTACTGCCCACGCCGCAGACGATCCGCCATTTCCGACGGAAACCGGTGTTTGCTCATATCGGCCAGAGTCGATTCCATATCATAAGGCAGACGCTGGTATTCCAGCTCCCGCGAGGCCAGGTCAATAATCGCCAGTTCCACACCCGTGTCGCCGCCACGCGGCTGACCGATGGAGCCAGGACAGATCAACACATGTGCCGCCTCCGCCAGCTGCTGCCGCCTATTGCTATCACCCGCATCGCCATCATCATCGCGCCGCCAGGTTTTCTGGATATGCGTGTGACCATGAAAACACAGTGGCACCTGGCGCTCGCTTAACTCATCAAGATTCTCGACATAACTCATCTGATAGACATAACCATTAAAGAAGGTCTTGTCCAAAGGCGAGCCATGCTCCGCCAGCCACTGATCACCCTGCTGATAAACCGGTAACTGCGCCAGCCACTGGCGCTCATCGTCGCTGAGCTGAGCAATAGTCCAGTCCAGCGACCACGAAGCCAGTGAGGTGATACCACCGCGTATCTCGCCACAGGCCACGGCGTGATCATGATTGCCTCGCACCATGCTCCAGCCCTGCAATGCCTGCACCATTTCCACGCACTGCTGTGGATGCGGGCCATAGCCCACCACATCACCCAGCATGATGCCGTGGTCGATCCCCCGCCCCGCCAGATATTCCAGGGCACATTCCAAGGCCGGCGCATTGCCGTGAATATCACCAATCAACGCCATTACACTGCCATTGTTTTTTGGCTTCGGTGCTTGATAACTAAATGTCTGATCGCCATACAGGGCCTGGATCAGCGCCTTTGCCACGGCCTGCCGCTGCGGCGGGATGAACACCCCGCGCAGACCCTCGGCGACAACGGTAATCACATGCGTATCGGAAAAGTGTTGACGTAAACTCCGTGACAGCATCCTGCCCAGCGCAGTCGCCAAGGCCTCGTCCAGCCACTCCAGCGCGCGCACCCAGGTACCCAGTGCATCACTAAGCATGGTGAGGCTACTGCCGGGATAAAAATCGTCATCCAGATAAAACAGGTGGTCATCGGCGTCCACCCCAAAGTTCGACAGACACAGATCGAGGCTCAACTCGTCCTTCGCCAGCACCGCCAGATAGTCATCCAGCATCTCCGCCATGAAACCGATCTGCGATGATAGGGAGTAGCGCTCACTCAGTTCGTCATGTTTATTCAGAGACAGCAGACGTGGCGTGATATTGCCGATCACGACCGTGTCACCACCGCCGGCAGGTGTCCATAGAAACCAGGTCTTGTGTGGATGGTGTACGCCCAGCAGGCGCTCCCGTTTGATGGCCTGCTCGACGAAACGCCGTGCCGCCGATGCCGGCAGCTGGTATTCAGTACGCAACTTAAGCATGTCGCTACCGGTGTCGATGAGGGCCGTCACCGGCCGGCCTGTCAATGCCTCTCCAGGCCCTGCCATCACCTGCTGTCGATGGCAGGCAGCGAGAACCAACTCACTGCCATAGGGTGAATCGGCCAGCGGGGAAATCAGCTCAATGTGGGACACGGCGTAAAAACCTCTTGTTAAGGCTAAAAAATATAGGATCAAGAAGGCCAAAGGCTCAGGACATGAGGCTGACACCTAAGTCCCATGTCCCATGTCCTATGCCTGGAATCTGGGATTATACCTGTACCCTGAACCGATACTGTACAAAAACCTCGGCCTCACGTACCACCGAGGCCATCACTACCTCGAAGGCCTGCCCCTTCACCCGCACATGCAACGATTCCGGCCTGACCCGCCGCGGCAACAGTAACGAGGCGGGACATCCCTCCGCATTATCCTTGGGGAAATAGAAACCCAATTCCGGTGCCTGGTTCAGGTCCTGTGCCGTGCAGCCAAACTGGATGGGCTGTGCCGCACCCTCGATAATCTCCACGCCCAGTTTGCTGCGTCCTTCGCTGATCTCACCCCGCCAGCGCACGATACCCATAGACAGGTTCTGTTGCCCCATCTCCGGCAGGAAGCCCACCACGCCCAGCAATGAACCGACCATCGGCATCTCATCGGCGATACCCACACGGCCCAGCAACAGGCAACCGGTATCACTCTGATCCAGCATCTGCCAGTCACCCAGCTGATAGTGCACCTCATCCTCGCTGTCCAGACTCAGTACTTCGATACCACCGTACACTTCGGTATTGCAGGCCTGCGTCAAATGCCCGGGATCGGAGAGAAAATATTCCAACGCCTTCAGACCCAATGCCACCTTGACGAAACGCCGCGCCGCAGAGCGTGGCCCCCTGCGCCCCCAATGGGAACCCAGCAGACCTGCCAGCACCCTCGCGGGCCGGACGTCCTGGAGCTGTGTGGCACCATCTTCTAATTTGTGCTGCGCCAACCACATCTCGACGGCATCACGAACCGGCAGAATATCCAGTGTCCAAGGCTTCATCCATTCACGCCCCTCCGTCTGCTCTGCAGTCAGTGCCTGCGGCGGCCTATCCGCCATCAGATCAATGACAAAACACCCAGAGCGTACCTCATCCGATATCTCCTGGCTGATGTCGCAAAGTGAGGAATACTCTTCCAGCAACAAAAACAACTCCATCAACTCAGCGCCCGTCAGTTGCCGGGTATCCATCACCGCCATTAGTAGCGCCTGGGTATAAACGCGCTCAACGGTCGGCACAAGCGACTCGTGCCGCGCCACCCTCACCCGCTTCTGCAGGGCATCGTGCTTTTCACAAAAGGCGTACAGCTGGTGTAATTCCACCCAAGCCGGCTCCGGTGTCGGCCGATCCACCCGCCGGGCATAGAGTATGGCCAGGCCAATCAGCTCCATGGCGCGATAAATCGCCTGCAGCAGAAAACCATCCCGCGCCGGGTCATCACCTTCATCAAAGCCGTTGCGCACCAAAATTTTGTAGCCGTTGGCCAGTTCCAGATAGAGTCCCATGATATCGTCGGCAAGCCGCTGCCGCTCATTGGCCGGCAGTGACAACACCTTGAGGCGCTGCTCGTCATAAATCAGGAACACCTCTTCCAGCCCCTGCCGATAGACTTCCAGCAGTTTGAGACGCTCGGCATCGGGCAGGGACAGTTCATTGAAAGGAGAAATCGACGCATGCAGACGCCGCACCGTCTCCACTGCATCCATGATGGGCAGTTCGGTCAGCCATTGTTTCAGGCGGCCGGCACTGCGTTCTACTGCGGGATTATCGGCCGCGTGCTGCGGCGGTGTTGTTAACAGGAGGAAGTCCACATCCCTATCCGGTGATGACTGAAGTTTCCCCAGACCCAAATCAAGGCCTGGCTACCCCTTAAGCATCGGCCTGACGGGACTGAACTTAACGCTGGATAAGCCTTAGCGCCACTGCCGCTTTCATTTTCCATTGCCGCGATATTGGCATGCTGGGGGAGATTGTCATTCCCGCCCTGCTCCTGTCGGCACTGATCCTGCTCGGCAAACCACTCCTGTTCCGCTTTCTACTGTGGCACAGCGGGGAAAGCTCCGGGCGGGCCTCGGAGGTCGGCGTACGCCTGGGACAGATCAGCGAGTTTTCACTGCTGATCGCGGTGTTGGCACTGCAGCGGTCGGTGATTGGCGAACAGGCCTCCTACCTGATTCAGCTCAGCACCCTGATCACCTTCATGGTGTCGTCGTATGTGATCCTGCGGCGCTACCCGACGCCGATCGCCGTCTCGGACAAGCTACGGCGGAACTGACCGGCGGCGCTTACGACTTCAGCAGATCCCGTAGCGTCTGCCCACCCAGCCCCTGTTCCAGGCTCGCGTCGAGCGAGCGCATCACGACCAGCGTCTGTGGCGGTATACCCGGCACGACAAAGCCCCCGGACACGGCATCGACGATATCCTTCAGTGTCATGGCGCCAAGGTCGCGTGCAGGCACCAGGTGTGGCGGGTCTTCATCACTGCCCAGCAACAGCCCGTGCTGCATCAACTGATCGACGATGTCCGCCATCTGCTCGGGCGGCAATTGCAGCGCCGTGGCGATACCCTGCTGTGTGCACAACGGCGTCTCCCCCAGATGGGCCAGGCCCACGCGGCGCATGATCTCCAGCGCCAGGGCCTCGCGTGAGCGCGGCCCCAGCACCCGACTGGCCGGGTGCACGGCGGCCGGGCTCTGATGATAGAAGGCGATGGAGGCCCCCAGCAGCAACACCAGCCAGCTGATATACAGCCAGATCAGAAACAGGATGATGATGGCGAAGCTGGAATAGATGGCGGTGTATTGCGTGGAACCGACAACAAAGGCGGTGAAACCCCAGCTGGCGGCCTGCCACAGCAGACCCGCCACCGCGCCACCCACCAGCGCACTAGGCACCCGCACACGGGTATTGGGGATGATCAGGTAGGTCACGGTGAAGGCGCCACTAATCAGCAGCCAGGGTAACAGCTTGCTAAAGGCGACATACAGACCACCCAGCGGCGCCACCGTCAACAGCTCCTTGACCAACGAATGACTCATCACCGTCGCCATCACACTCATGGCGACAAATACCAGCAACGGCCCCAGCAACACCACACTGAGATAGCCGCTGATACGTTGCAGCAATGGACGCAACGTCGATACCCGCCAGATAAAATTGAATGCCCCCTCAATCTTTTGAATGGTCGATACCACGGTATAGATCAGCACCGCCAGGCCCACCGCACCCAGCACCCCAACGCCAATATTTTCCACGAACTGCACCAGTTGCCGGGCCACCTCCACGCCCTTTTCACCCAGCGGCTCCAGCAGTGAGATCAGTGCCGGCTCCAGCTGATTGTGCACTCCAAAGGCCTTGAACATGGAAAAGGCCAGCGCCAACAGGGGTACCAGCGACAGCAGCGTGGTATAAACCAGGCTGGTGGCACGCAGGCTCAATTGCCCGGCGGCAAGATCCCGCCCCACCGCCACGGCAATCCGCGCCGTCTTCAGCAGACGCGCCTTACCCTTGGGCAGGGTCTGGATATCGGTCTCCCACAGCAGGCCCTGCAGGTGTTGTTTCAATGCGGCAAAATTACCCCGGCTCATCGTTCAGCCGGCCTTTGATTCATTCGTAAAATTCTCAACAGTCATACCTCCAGCTGTAAGGTTTCGTGATCCTGCAAGACCGCCAGTGCCGCCACCGCCTGCTGCCAGTCTGTGCTGGCCTGCAACGCTTCGCGGCTGACAGCGTGGCGCTCATGCAGACGTGCCAAGCGCAAATGTGACACCGGATTATTCTGTACGCCAAGGCCATCCAGCAGGCGCACCGTGTCCTGTGGATGATTACACACCAGCACCATGTCACAACCCGCCGCCAGCGCCGCCTCGCCGCGCGCCACGATATCCCCCATGACATGCGCACCCTGCATACTCAGGTCGTCACTGAAGATCACCCCTTGAAAATTCAGCCGGCCGCGCAATACACCCTGCAACCAACGCGCGGAAAAACCGGCCGGCCGATCATCCACCGCCGTATACACCACATGTGCCGGCATCACTGCCGCCATGCCGGCACGGATCAGACGCCCGAAGGGGCGCAGATCCTCGGCCTCGATATCGGTGAAAGGGCGTTCATCCACCGGCAGATCCACATGAGAATCCGATGCCACCGCGCCGTGGCCGGGAAAGTGCTTGCCCGTAGCCGGCATACCCGCACGGCGCATGCCGGCAACATAGGCCTGGGCCAGATCACCGACCTTCTCCGGATGCGAATGAAAGGCACGATCACCGATCACCTTGCTGACACCACGGTCAAGATCCAGTACTGGCGCATAACTGAAATCGATACCCAGCGCGCGCAACTCACTGGCCATCAGCCAGCCACCCAGCTCCGCCAGATGCTTGCCGCGCTTGCGATCCTGTTCGTAAATTCGCCCATAGATCCGCGCCGGCGGTAACGCCGTAAACCCGTGGCGGAAGCGCTGCACCCGTCCGCCCTCATGATCCACAGAGACCAGCAGATGCGGGGTACGCAGGGCGTGAATCTCCGCCACCAGCCGTTGCAACTGATCGGGTGATGCGTAATTGCGGCTGAACAGAATGACCCCGCCCACCAGCGGGTGCGTGAGCATCTCACGTTCCTCCGGGCTGATCTCCAGCCCGGACAGATCCAGCATGACGGGACCAAGTGACATAGGTTCATTCCTGTAGGGTTTAGGCTATATTCTCAGAATCGAAGCGGGCCGTCACCGACCGCAGCCCACCAGCTACCAAGGATCACGCCATGCCCAGCAACAAACTCGCCGACAAATCCGCCACTCTGGACAAAATCGTCGCCGATGCCCATCGCAACCGCGAGCAGCGCGAAAAGGGTTACCGTGAAAAGGCGATGAAAATGTACCCCTGGATCTGCGGGCGCTGCCAGCGCGAATTCACCCGCGCCAACCTGCCGGAACTCACCGTACATCACCGCAACCATGACCACGACGACAACCCCGAGGACGGCAGCAATTGGGAATTACTGTGTCTTTACTGCCATGACAACGAACATCAGCGCCAGCTTGAGGCCGGCAACAGCGGCGGTGAAAAAAAGCAAACGAACAGCGCCACCCACAACCCCTTCGCCGCGCTGGGTGACCTGTTAAACAAGAAATAACCCGGTAGGGTGGGCACCGCCCACCGGTAACCCCCTGTCGAACCGATTTGGTGGGCGGTGCCCACCCTACAAAATGATTTGCGCCACAGAGGCACGGAGGGTACAGAGAAAATCAACTTGTAGCACCGCTTTGCGGTGCCACACATCCTGTGGCGCTCAGCGCCACGTCATTCGCGGCGCAATACCCCACCCATTTTCGTTACACCGCAGAGCAGTGTAACGAGAAAAACACAGCAGAGAGTCAATAAAATGATGAAGAAAATTGCCGCTTCACTATTTCTGCTGGGCCTAACGGCCCATGCCCCGGCAGCAAACGCGGCCGCTGGCGGCGCAAACACCGCCTTCTCAAAAGGCGCGACCAACATCGGCATCATGGCGGGCACAGGAAGCTCATTTGACGGCAACTACACAATTCTGGGTATCGGTGTCGGCTATTACATCATGCAAGGACTGGAATTAGGCATCGACGCGCAACACTGGTTTTCCAGCAGATCTTCCATCACCAAAATCAGTCCGCAGATCCGATACGTATTTACCCAGCCGAAGGTTGTAAAACCTTACCTGGGTGCATTCTACCGCCGGACATTTGTTGACAGTGACGTCTCTGTGGACATGAATTCCTACGGCTACCGCGCCGGTGCCTATACCTCCATGAGAAACAAAACCTATATCGGCGGCGGCATCGTGTACGAACAATACAGCGACTGCCAGATCGACTGTTCCAGCACTTATCCGGAAATTCTTTTCAGCATCAGATTTTGATTCAGGTCAGGTGTCATGGCCTGGTGCACCGGAGTTGTTGGGGCTCGTTCCTCATCCCAGCCTACCGGGGTAGCTCTCCATCTTTCTTTATACACTTACGCACCATGCTACAAACAAGTTTATGAAATAACTCAAGGTCAATATCCTGGTGCCAGAAATCAACCGACGCCATTATCGCCATCCCTTTTTCTGGCATTCTTTTGCAGGATTTTTTCTCGAAATCTGAGTGAGCCAGAACTGTATTCCGAAGTTCAATTAAAGTCTTGTGAAGTTCTTTTTCTTCATCTGTTAATTCATTGACAAATTTTCCTGAGATAGATGCGGTTGCACCATCATTTCCCAAGTTGTTTGTAAAAGGCCGGCAGTACGTAACTGTCGCGGCCATTAATAATGCCTTGAGTATAGTGTCACTAGAAGAAGAGTTACTCTGTGCTTCCTCCAAATAATTTTTAGCCTCAAAAAAATCCTCTGATGATATGAGATTTCGGTTGGCTTGCTTCTCGATATTTCTATTCACAAAACCCTCTCGTTATCGCAAACAACCCGGCAGAGTCCGGTGGGGCAAGAGGTGCAGGGTCAGGTCTATTAACTTGTGGCACCGCTCCGCGTGGGCACACACAACGTGCCCACCCTACAAAATCACCCACCCTACCGCTCCCGCCGCACATCCAACCGATGCCGCAGCCGATCCCGCAGCCGATCCCCCAGCAGGTTCACCGCCAGCACCACCAGCGCCAGCGCCACACCGGGCACCAGCACCATGTGCGGGGCCACCAGCAGATAGCGCGCGCCATCGCGGATCATCGCCCCCCACGAGGCCGCCGGCGGCTGTACACCGAGACCAAGAAACGACAGCCCGGCCTCGGCGATGACCACGCCGGCGACGCCGAAGCTGGCCTCGACGATCAACGGCGCGAGGATCAGCGGCAACAGATGAAGACGCAGAATTCGCACCGGCCCCGCACCCAGCACGATGGTAGCCTGCACATGCTCGCGGTGCTTGAGGCTTAAAACCTGCGCACGGGCCAGGCGCGCATAGCCCACCCAGCCCACCACGGACAACGCCAGCACCACGTTGTCGATACCGGGGCCGAGGATTTCTTGCGCCACACCGCAGAGCGATGTGGCGAGTCGAATACAAAATAATACTGAGTCTTGTAAACGGCATGACTACCGTCGCGATATTCCACGTGGGCATGAAAAGCCAGCCCACCCAACTTAATTCAAGTTAAGCGACTATCTGAAGTTACTGCCTGACGCACCGGAGCTATCAGGGTTTCCCTCGACCCGATCGGGGAAATGACCGCAAAATTCATGATTCCCCCAATACTTAACCGTTCCACTATAGCCTGGATTGAGCCTGAAAAAATCGGAGGTTTATTGCCCCGCTCCGGCCGGGCTGATGGTTGTCCGGCACCGGTAGGCCAGCCGTGGACTTTAGAGGAAATGGCGTTTATTCTCCTTAACCCGGCCACATTACAGGCTGGATCAATAATGCGATGCAGGGATTCATTGCTGTAGACAAAGCTGTCGGCACGAACCCTCAAAACACAAGCAAACCCACAAATTTACGCGCGTGTTTTACGGGCGACTTCAAGATAGACCAGGATAATCTGCTCTGGAGTCAGGTTAATGATGCTCAATTATAGTACAGGAAAATTAGTGTCCGACCCCGTCTCGTCACAAGGTCGGTCAATTGTCTGGTTATCGGGGAGTTTAAAATGAAAAAATATGGATTTATGACAATAGTATTACTGCTTGCCATTGCAATATCGGGTTTTAATACAGTTCTTGCCGGCGAGTTGTCCAAGAAAAAGCAAACACCGCAAGGAAAGTACCTGACGTCACAGGAGACATTCGACCTGGTAAATAACGATCCTGAGAAAATATTGTTTATTGATACCCGAACCCAAGCGGAATTGGAGTTCGTTGGCTGGACCTCCCTGATTGACGGAAACATCCCTTATGTCATCAAGGATCTTAATGCCTGGGACAGCAAAAAACCCAGATTCAAAAATGTGGCCAACAGCAATTTTCTGGTTGCGATAGAGGATCTTCTGGCGAAGAAAAAACTGACAAAAGAATCATCCATCGTACTGATCTGCCGCTCAGGCAGCCGTAGTGCTAAAGCGGCTAACTTATTGTTCAAGGCGGGTTACCATAACGTCTACTCAGTCACGGATGGTTTTGAAGGCGACAAAGACAAGAAGGGTTACAGAACGGTCAATGGCTGGAAAAATGCCGATTTACCGTGGGATTACAAGCTGGAAAAAGACAAGATGTATTGGGAATTTTGAGATCTGATCCCTGAAAATCGACCCTGCCGCCTACTGCGGGGTCGCTTGTTGTGGCGCCTCGCACGGCGCCAGGCCACGAGTCGGCCTGGCCCGTTGTCGTGATGTCCTGCCTTTCCGGTCACAAGATCCACGCCTTGGCGACGTCCGTCAGGCGGAAGCAAGGACAACAAGCACAGCAGAGAGTCAACAATCAGATTTTGATTCTGCTCAGATATCATGGCTTGGTGCAATGTTATAGCCTGAGCCTGCGAAACCCGGGAATTTAGTACATCATCTTCCCGGGTTTCGCAGGCTCAGGCAATTTGCTTCATATGACCCAGAATTGAACGTAGTGCCAGAACCGCAGGGCGCCCCGAACAAACAGGTCATCCAGAACTGGTCAGATAGGCTATACTGTTTTCCATCAGACTGAGTGCTGGAGGAAACACCATGAAAATCAATGCCACCGAATTCAAGGCCAAGTGCCTGAAGCTGGTCGACGAAGTAGCCCGCACCCGAGAGCCCATCATCGTCACCAAGCACGGTAAGCCCGTGGCCAAGGTGGTGCCCATTGAGCTGGAAACCGAACCGGCCCACACTGGCTTCGGCTGCATGGCTGGCACCATCAAAATCACCGGTGACATCATCACCCCCATCGAACAAGAATGGAGCGCCATCACTGGCGACGAAGATGAATTTTACGCAGGCCTCACCATCCGGGAAAATGCACCCAGCCAAACAAAATTTCCGGGGAAGAAGCGGAAATGAGCCAAGCTCTGTTGATCGACACCCATGTCTGGCTCTGGTATGCCCAGGGTAATCGTCAAAGACTCACCACCGCAGCCGCTAGACAACTGGAGTCGCTGGACGAACAGAGGCGACTACGCCTGTCCGTCCTGTCTATCTGGGAACTTGGCATGCTGGATGCAAAAAACCGAATTCATCTAGGACAACCCTGCAAGGACTGGCTCAGTACTTTCTTCGAACGTACGCACTTTCAGGTCATCGGGCTTGATATCGATGTCGCCCTGCAGGCCAACCAACTGCCGGACTTTGCCCATGCTGATCCCGTCGACCGCATTCTGGTTGCCACCACCCGCCACCACGATCTCACTCTGATCAGCGAGGATCGCAAGATCCTCGACTATGCCCGGCAAGGCTATGTGCGGGCCTGTTCGTCCAGCGATAAGGCATTGTTGAGCCGATGAAAAGGCTGTTCGAAGCCGATAGCCTGATTAGGACGATACGCGCGAAGTTCATCGAGGCCAGAGGAATAAATATTTCTCACCAACAGGCCGGATATATGAGAGCAATCCTGTCCCTGACATCACTCGTACAAAGTCTTGCAAGATGGGAGGAGACCATATATGGGTTGAGCCCCAATGCCGTTAAGTTAAGCCTGAGACCCTGCTTGTTGTAGGTTGGTGGTGAGCCTGCGAACCCCAACGAAGCCAACAAT
>VAPF01000499.1_pt1 | contig 22157 bp, 23 predicted proteins | sample 3393931 | NCBI WGS metagenome assembly VAPF01 (sample SAMN08290437, study PRJNA428436) | hydrothermal vent metagenome | isolation source: Deep-sea hydrothermal vent chimney | place: Atlantic Ocean: South-mid Altantic Ridge | depth 2773 m m | reverse complement strand
TGCATATTAAACGCACCAATCAGTTTGTTGTTTTCATCAACCACCAGCAAACCATTAATGCCATGGTCGTCCATCTGTTTGACGATGCTGGCGGCCAGTTCATCCGGCGTGGCGGTGCGGCAATTTCGGGTCATGACATCGCTGATGGCGGTGCTGTGTACGTCGATGTTTTTATCCAGCGAGCGGCGCAGGTCGCCGTCGGTGTACAGCCCCAGCACTTTGTCTTCGGCATCGACGATGGCGGTCATGCCCAGGCCTTTTTTGCTCATCTCCAGCAGGGCCTGCGAAACGCTGGCATCTTCCGCTACTTTGGGGATGAGATCGCCGCTGTGCATGATGTCGGCTACGTGCAGCAATAATCGTCTGCCCAGGCTGCCGCCGGGGTGCGACAGGGCGAAATCTTCGGCGGTAAAACCGCGTGCCTGCAACAGTGCAACTGCCAGTGCATCACCCATTACCAGTGCCACCGTGGTGCTGGAGGTGGGAGCGAGGTCGTGCGGGCAGGCTTCTTTGCTGACGCAAACATCCAGATTGATGTTGGCGGCAGTGGCCAGTGTGGAATTTTTATCGCCGGTCATGCTGATCAGTGGTACGCCAAAACGTTTCAGAATCGGGATGATGGTGGCGATTTCAGCGGTATTGCCGGAATTGGACAGCGCGATGACCACGTCATTTTTTGTGATCATGCCCAGGTCGCCGTGGCTGGCTTCGCCGGGATGAACAAAAAAAGCCGGACTGCCGGTGCTGGCCAGGGTGGCGGCGATCTTGCCGCCGATGTGGCCGGATTTTCCCATGCCGGTGACCACGATGCGGCCTTTGCAATTCAGCAACAGTTCGCAGGCATCGGCAAAACTTTCATCGATGCGGCTTTGCAAAGCGCTAATCTCTGCCAGCTCGGTAGCGATGACTTCGCGGCCTAGCTGTTGAAAATCGACCTGTTTGTTTGCTGGCATGAATTCTGTCCTTCGCTATCGTTTTACGCGCTGATGCTGAAAAATAACAGCATTTGGTACGCAATGAAAGCACTGACTAACAGACCACCTTCGAAGCGATTAATTCGCCCTTTGCTGCGAAAACCATAAGCCATGATAAATAGCGAGACGGTCAGGATCAAAACGATGGGCAGGTCGCGATATAGAATATCCTGCTGGAAGCTTCCAGGACTGATCAGCGCGGGAATGGCCAGCACTCCCAGGGTGTTGAACAGGTTGGAGCCGACCACGTTGCCGATGGCGATATCGTGTTCATTTTTCAGCGCGCCGGTGATGGAAGCGGCGAGTTCCGGCAGGCTGGTGCCGATGGCGATGATGGTGAGGCCGATAATCAGTTCGCTGACACCAAAGCTGGTGGCGATGTTGACTGCGCCCCAGACCAGTATTTTTGAGCTGATGGTGAGCAGCACCAGACCGGCGACCAGCCAGAACAGGGCGTGTGAGGTCGGCATCTCGTCGGGCATTTCTTCGATGTATTCGTTGGTTAAGGTTTCCTCTGTCGGATTTTTCATGCCGGCGCGGGCAATCCACCACATCAGCAAAAACAGCAGGCTGAGCAGGATAAAACCGTCGAGCTGAGTTAGCGTCATATCACGCATCAGCGCCAGCGTCAGCAGGGTGGCAAACAGCAGGATCGGCAGCTCTTTTTTGATGATGCGAGAATGCACATCTAACGGTGTAATCAGCGCAGCAACGCCGAGTACCAGCGTGATGTTGGTGATATTGGAACCCAGTGCGTTACCGATCGCCATCGCCGGGCTACCATCGTAAGAGGCGAAACCTGCGACCATCATCTCTGGCGCAGAGGTGCCAAAGCCGACGATGGTCAGACCAATGATCAACGGCGGTACATCAAAGTTGCGTGCAGTGGCAGCCGCGCCGATGATAAAACGGTCGGCGCTCCAGATCAGCAAAATAAAACCGGTAATAATGGCGAGTGAATCGATTAACATAGAGTGGTAAACAGGGTTGTGAGTAGGGCTTGACGCATTTTGAATATCAGGGCTTTTTATTATTAGGACAGGGCTGGGGTTTCAGGAAACGCTGATCAAGCTGATTCGAGTTTCTCTGGATGCGAAGAATACGCTATGTGGCGATATTCGCCAAGAAACCTTTTGACGAAATTCAGGAAAAAGGCAGGAAAGATATTGAAACAGACAATCAATTTAGGCGCTTACAGCTGGCGGCATGAGCACTGGTCGGGTACTTTTTATCCGCAAGATCTGCCGATGGCGGACGATGAAGACTGGCGGCTGGCGTATTACAGCAATGAATTTAACGCAGTGCTGGTGCCCGCCGATTACTGGCAAGACGCGCAGAATGTCGACTGTGAAGACTGGCTGGATAGTGTGCACACAGATTTTCAGTTTTTTGTGGAATGCCGGGCCGACATGCTGGACAGTCTTGCGCTGGCCGATTTGACGGCGGCATTAAAAAAACTGTCGCCGCAGTTATCTGCACTGGTTTTTCTGGATGATGATCCGCCGATGCCTGAGTCTGTAAAACAAGCGTTTGTCGAGCTGGCTGCCTCGTTGCAGCTTGAGCTGATTGATGTTGCCGTCGACGACGGGCGTTTTCTTTTGCTCGAAGATAATCTATCAGACCTGCGAGCGATCAGAGCCACGGTCGAGCAATTTGCGGCGCAGCGTGATGATGCGCGGTTCGAGTCCACTATCATCGTTAATCACGCGCAATTACAGGCCGGTGATTTAAGCAAATTTCGTTCGATGCTGGAGATCATGGGTTATTAGGCGGCGGGGCAGCGGCGGGATAAGGGTATGATCCGTGCAACTTTGTGATATCTACATCATCTAACCGTGTCACCGGGTTTTGCATGTTACAATCCCGAAAAATAACAACACACCCGTAAAGGCAGCTGACTTGAGCGATATTCTGGTCAAAATTCGAGATTTGCATTTCAGTCGAGGAGATCGAAAAATTTTCGATGGCCTGTCGATGGATATCCCGCGTCAGGGTGTGACTGCCATCATGGGGCCTAGCGGCACCGGTAAGACGACCTTGCTGAAACTGATCGGTGGCCAGTTGACGCCTGATTCGGGTTCGGTTGAAGTTGATGGCCTGAACGTGCATCAGCTGTCTACCCGTAAACTGTTTGAATTACGCCAGCGCATGGGCATGCTGTTTCAGAGTGGCGCGCTGTTGACCGATTTATCGGTGTTCGAGAATGTGGCCTACCCGCTACGTGAACATACCCGGCTGAATGAAGCCATGATCCGGCACCTGGTGCTGCTTAAACTGAACGCTGTTGGTTTACGTGGCGCGGCGCAGCTGGCACCGTCTGAACTGTCCGGTGGCATGGCGCGACGAGTAGCGCTGGCACGTGCTATTGCCCTCGATCCGATGATGATTATGTACGATGAGCCGTTTACCGGCCAGGACCCGATTTCGATGGGTGTATTGGTGTCGCTGGTTAGTGAGTTAAATAGCGCGCTGAATATTTGCAGTATCGTGGTTTCGCACGACGTGCCTGAAACCTTGTCGATTGCGGATCAGGCGCATATTATTTCGGCGGGCAAAGTAGTCGAAAGCGGCACGCCAGAAACACTAAGAAACAGCACCTCGTTGTGGACCCACCAGTTCGTGCATGGTGATCCCGATGGCCCAGTGCCGTTCCATTATCCCGCCGCGCCGATTTTGGAAGATCTGTACATGACCGGGAAACAGGCAGGGAACAAGTTTGATAAACGCTTTGTTAGATAAAATTCAGCACCTGGGTGCGGCCACACTTCACAGCTTTCGTCGGCTGGGTCGCGGCAGTATTTTTTTACTGGATGTGATATTAAGTTGTGGCAGTATGCTCACTCGGCCGATGCTGCTGGTCAAACAGCTTTACTCTGTCGGTGTGCAGACATTGATTATTATTGTGGTCGCCGGTCTGTTTGTGGGCATGGTGATGGCTCTGCAGTCTTATTATGCGCTGGTTGATTTTGGTGCTGAAGACTCGGTCGGCGTGATGGTTGCGCTTTCCTTGTTGCGTGAACTGGGGCCGGTGGTGACTGCGCTGTTATTTGCCGGTCGTGCCGGTTCGGCGCTGACCGCTGAAATCGGTTTGATGAAAGCTACCGAACAGTTATCCGGCATGGAAATGATGGCGGTCAACCCGATGCAGCGCATCGTGGCACCACGTTTTCTGGCCGGGGTAATTTCCATGCCGCTGCTGGCGACCATTTTTAGTGCGGTCGGTGTTATCGGCGCTTATCTGGTCGCGGTGCAGTTGCTGGGGCTGGATTCCGGTTCATTCTGGTCGCAGCCGCAAAACAAGGTCGACCTGTACCTGGATTTGTATAATGGAATAATCAAAAGCCTGGTGTTTGGTTTTGTTGCCACCTGGATTGCGGTGTATGAAGGTTACGACTGCATTCCAACCTCGGAAGGTCTGGGACAGGCGACGACGCGCACCGTGGTTCACAGTTCGTTGGCGATATTATTTCTGGACTTTGTATTAACCGCATTAATGTTTACAAAATAGGAAGGTGAGAGGAACGCATGACATCTCGTAAAATTGAAATTATGGTTGGCCTGTTTGTCGCTGCGGCGATTGCGGCTTTTTTCATGCTGGCGATGAGTGTCAGCAACATGAGCAGTTATGGCGGCGGTGACAGTTACCAGCTGACGGCGCGTTTTGATAATGTTGGTGGTTTGAAAGTGCGTTCAGCGGTCGCTGCGGGTGGCGTTACCATCGGCCGGGTCAATGATATCCAGTATAATAGTGAGACTTATGAAGCAGTGGTTAGCATGAGCATCGAGGCGAAGTACAATAAGTTTCCGATTGATACCGCCGCCAGCATTTTAACCTCCGGCCTGCTCGGCGAGCAGTACGTTGGTTTCGAACCGGGTGCCGAGGAAGAATATTTAAAACAGGGCGATGTTATCGATCTAACACAGTCAGCACTGGTGCTTGAACAGATTATTGGTCAGTTCCTGTACAGTAAGGCGGATGAGGGCAACTAATGTTTAATATTATGCGTTTATTTAAAATTCTGCTGACGGCGGCTGCGGCCAGTCTGATGATTATCGGTGTGGCCTGGTCTCAGGCAGTGCAGGCGCAGCCCATCGAGTCCCCATCGGTCTTGCTGGAGAGAACCTCGCAGCAGGTGATAAAAATACTGAAAGATGATCACGAGCTACTGCAAAAAGAGCCTGAACGTGTTTATAAAATTATCGATGATTACATCCTGCCACATCTGGATGAAGTCACCATGGCCAAACTGGCACTGGGTAAGGGCTGGAGAAAAGCCACCAAGGCACAGAAACTGGCGTTTATTGCTGAGTTCAGAAACCTGCTGGTAAGAACCTACAGCAAATCGTTGATCGAATTTCGCGACCAGGAAATTAATTTTTTCCCGGTGAAGCTGGCACCGGGTACGACCAGGACCTCGGTAAAAGCGGTTGTTATTCAACCCAGTGGTCCTTCCATACCGATGGCCTACCGGGTGCGCATTAAAAACAATGCCTGGAAAGTTTATGACATCAAGATAGATGGCATTAGTTTGGTCACCAGTTACCGTGGCACCTTCACCCAGGAAATTCGTAAAAGTGGCATGGATGGTCTGTTAAAATACCTGCACGATAAAAACAGCAAACTGTCCAGCCAGGCCAGTCTGTAAAGCTAAATTTAAAAGATGAATAAAAAGGCGACCGGGTGCAATCAAGTCAGGCTGAAATAACGCAGCAAAACCAGCAGCAATATCTTGTTTCAGGTGTCGTCGATTTTTCTACGGTGCCTGATTTATTGCGTCAGTCACTGGCTTTTTTTAGCGCGCTCAATGCTTCGGATAACCGGCAGGTCACGATTGATTTGTCATCGGTCGAAGAATGCAACAGTGCGGCGCTGGCGCTGATACTGGAAGTTGCTAAAAACGCCCAACAAAAAAACATTGAGGCACATTTTGAAAACCTGCCGGCGTCGCTGTTGACCATCGCAAAAGCCTATGGCGTAGAAAACGAAATCAGAGAACTTTGTAAATGAATAAATTATTAATTAACGGTGGCGTCAAGCTGCAAGGCAATGTGCGTATCTCCGGTGCCAAAAATGCGGTACTGCCCATTCTGGCCGCCACACTGCTGGCCGATACCCCGGCCACCATTGAGAATGTGCCGCATCTGCACGATGTGACCACCACCGTCGAACTGCTCGGTTGCATGGGTGTGATGGTGTCAGTCGACGAAAAACTCAGCGTTGAAGTCGACAGTTCTACCATCGAAAATTACACCGCGCCGTATCACCTGGTGAAAACCATGCGTTCATCCATCCTGGTGCTGGGGCCGTTACTGGCGCGTTTTGGCGAAGCCGAAGTCTCGCTGCCTGGTGGCTGTGCCATCGGTTCACGCCCGGTCGATCTACATATCAAAGGTTTGCAGGACATGGGGGCTGAGATCGATGTCAGCAACGGTTATATTCACGCCAAAGCCAAACGTCTGAAAGGCGCACGACTGGTGATGGATATTGTCACCGTGACCGGCACCGAGAACCTGATGATGGCCGCCGCACTGGCTGACGGTACCACTGTTATCGAGAATGCTGCACGCGAACCCGAAGTAGTAGACCTGGCCAATTTCATTATCGCCATGGGCGGAAAGATTTCCGGTGCGGGTACCGATACCATCATCATTGAAGGCGTGGAAAAACTGCACGGCACGCGTTATCGTGTTTTACCTGACCGCATCGAAACCGGCACTTTTCTGGTCGCCGCCGCCATCACCGGTGGTAGCATCACGGTGAAAGACACCGACCCGAAACTGCTGGATGCAGTGATCGACAAACTGCGCGATGCCGGTGCGAAAATTGAAGTCGGTGACGACTGGATAAAGCTGGACATGGAAGGCAAACGTCCGAAAGCGGTTAATTTGCGCACTGCGCCGTACCCCGCATTCCCGACCGACATGCAGGCGCAGTTCGCTGCTTTGAATACCATGGCAGAAGGCACCTCGACCGTGGTTGAAACCGTTTTCGAAAACCGCTTCATGCACGTACAGGAATTAAAACGCATGGGCGCTGATATCGAAATCGAAGGCAACACCGCCATTATTCGCGGTGTTGCTGCACTGACCTCAGCGCCAGTGATGGCCACCGACCTGCGCGCCTCCGCCAGCCTCATCATCGCCGGCCTGGTTGCCAGCGGTGAGACCGAAGTGCAACGCATCTATCATATTGATCGTGGCTATGAGAATATTGAGGAAAAACTGGCGCTGCTTGGCGCGAAAATTCGTAGAGTGCACGAATAAGGCAGTGAATAGATAATAGTGAATGGTGAATAGTTAAAAACAAACATGGAGTGTTGTTATGGAGAGTGTTCTCAGGGATAAGAGTTATTTGTTTGCGTTAAGAGTTGTTAAACTACACAAGTATTTAATAAGGCAGCATAGAGAATATATATTAAGCAAGCAAATTTTGCGTTCTGGTACATCGATAGGTGCTTTAGTCAGGGAAGCTCAATATGCTCAGTCAGCAAAAGATTTTATTAATAAATTAAGTATCGCCTTAAAAGAGGCGAATGAATCAGAGTACTGGGTAATGTTACTGGCAGATTCAGAATATTTAACAAAGAAAATGCACGATAATATTGAGCCAGATATTAAAGAGCTGAAAAAGATGCTCACGGCGAGTATAAAAACGGCAAAAAAGAAATTAAAACAATGAAAAACAACTATTCACTATTCACTATTATCTATTCACTGCATTCATGATTACCATCGCACTATCAAAGGGCCGTATATATAAAGAGACGCTGCCCTTACTCGCCGCCGCCGACATCGTGCCCGCCGACGACCCGGATAAAAGTCGCAAGCTGATTCTTGATACCAACCATGATGATGTAAAACTGGTGATCATCCGCGCCACAGATGTGCCGACTTATGTGCAGTTTGGTGCGGCCGATTTAGGTGTCGCCGGTAAAGACGTGTTGCTGGAGCATGGCGGTGAAGGTCTGTATGAGCCGCTGGATCTGAAAATCGCTAAATGTAAATTGATGACAGCCGGGCTGGTTGAACCGAAGCCGAGATTGAGCGGGCGTTTGCGTGTGGCAACAAAATTTACCAATGTGGCGAAGCGTTATTTTGAATCGCGTGGTGAGCAGATCGAACTTATTAAGTTGTATGGTTCGATGGAACTGGGTCCTATCGTGGGACTATCTGACCTGATTGTCGATGTTGTCGATACCGGTAATACGCTGAAAGCCAACGGCCTGAAACCGGTCGATCACATCGCTGATATCAGCTCACGCCTGATCGTCAATAAGGCTTCGATGAAAATGAAGCATGAGCAGATCAGTGCGATCATTGATCAGATTAGTGCAGCAGTGAATAGCGAATAGTGAACAGTTAATAGTTCCTGACTGTTTTTTCAGATTTATATCGTTCAGAGATAATTCATTAATAAAATGTTAAACATTTCTTCTTTAAATTATTCCGATACTGATTTTTACCAGCAGCTTGATCAGGTGCTGGCATGGGATGCGAGCATTGATGGTGATATTGCCAAAATCGTGGCGGATATTCTCAGTGATGTCAAACAGCGTGGCAATGCAGCGGTGATTGAATACACCAATAAATTTGATCGCATGTCCATGTCTGATGCCAGCGAATTTGAATTAGATAAAACGCAGTTACAACAGGCGCTGGAATCGATTGATTCAGTGCAACGTGAAGCCCTGGAGACGGCGGCATCACGCGTGCGTCACTATGCTGAACATCAGAAGGTAGAATCCTGGTCATTCACCGAAGCTGACGGTACGCTGCTGGGGCAGAGTGTGAACGCTATGGATCGTGTCGGTCTGTATGTACCCGGTGGCAAGGCGGCTTATCCGTCTTCGGTATTGATGAATGCGATTCCGGCAAAAGTTGCCGGTGTACCTGAATTGATCATGGTGGTACCGACGCCTGATGGCGAAGTTAATCAGTTGGTGATGGCGGCCGCGGCGGTGGCTGGCGTGGATCGCGTATTCACCATCGGCGGTGCGCAGGCAGTAGCGGCGCTGGCCTATGGTACCGAGACTATTCCCAAAGTCGATAAGATCACCGGGCCGGGCAATTCGTTTGTTGCCACCGCAAAACGCATGGTGTTCGGCGTGGTTGGCATCGATATGATTGCCGGGCCTTCGGAAATTTTGGTGGTCTGCGATGGTAAGACTGACCCTGACTGGATCGCTATGGATCTGTTTTCGCAGGCCGAGCATGACGAAGAAGCTCAATCGATTCTGGTTTGCCCGGATCAGGATTTTATCGAACAGGTAAAGCAGAGCATCGAGCGTTTGCTTGAAGAAATGCCACGCAAGGACATCATCAAAACTTCTCTGGAAGAGCGCGCCGCTATTATTTCTGTGGCGGATATGGAGCAGGCGATCGAAGTGGCGAACCACATCGCGCCGGAACATCTTGAACTCTCGGTGGATGACGCCGAGTCATGGGCGCAGAAAATCCGTCATGCCGGCGCTATTTTTATGGGGCGTTATACCGCAGAAGCGCTGGGTGATTATTGCGCCGGGCCGAACCACGTATTACCGACATCAGGCACGGCTAGATTCTCTTCGCCGCTGGGTGTGTATGATTTTCAGAAGCGCACCAGTCTGATCGGTTGTTCTGCGTTGGGAGCGTCTGAGTTGGGTAAAACTGCATCGGTGCTGGCGCATGGCGAAGGTCTCACTGCACACGCACGTTCTGCTGAGTACAGGATAAAAAAAGATTAGACTGTCCACAGATGGACGCAAATGAACGCAAATAAAAACGTAAAGTTCTTTCTTTATGTTGTCATGCTTTGTCTTTGCGTTCATTTGCGTCCATCCGTGGACTAAACGTTTTTAATGTTTCACTTCGATACGCCGTGAAATGGCCACTTCCTGTTTTGGTATGGTGATTTTCAATACACCATGCTCGGATTTGGCTTCGATCTTATCGGCATCCGCACTGTCCGGCAGTGTGAAGCGACGATAAAACTGGCCGCTCTGGCGTTCGACACGGCGGTAGTTTTCGCCTTCTTCGACGTTTTCAGAACTGCGCTCACCTTTGATGGTTAATACGCCTTTTTCCATTGAAATATCAATGTCTTTGGGGTCGACGCCTGGAATATCTGCCAGCAGCGTGAAGGCTTTGTCGTTCTCGCTGATATCGACAGAAGGTGCCCAGTTAGCGGTTGCTACAGAGTCATCATCGTTGTCATTGCTAAAAGCGGGATTGTAAAGTTCACGCTGTAAAGTGTTTAATAAATTCCAGGGATTGTTGTAACGTACCAAGCTCATAATTATCACCTCCTATCAGGATGTTTGTTTCTGTTAAATAAGCTGTAGATGTTTTTATATTTTTCAAGCGTAAAAAATAAATTTTTTACAGCGGGTATTTTTTGTTCTTTAGGACATAAGCAATTAATAGAGGTGCCCTTTAGCGCCAGGCACGTATAATGTCGGCCATATAACATGTCGGGTAAATAGTCGAGAAAATTGTGTTAGAAAATCCCATTTTAAATAAAGCGCGTCACTGGATTCGTCCGGTCATAAAAAAAATACAGGCCTACCAGGTGGCAGATGCCAGTGGTCTGATCAAACTGGATGCGATGGAGAACCCGTATTCATTATCTGCCGGTTTACAAAAACGGTTGCAGGTTGAACTAGGCGGCGCTGATTTAAACCGGTACCCTGACCCGGCTGCGAGCGCGCTGCATGCAAAATTGCGGCAGGTGATGCAGGTGCCGCAGGATAAAGCGATCGTGCTCGGTAACGGCTCTGATGAGTTGATACAGATGCTGGCGATGGCGGTTGCTGATGCGGATAAAGATGTTTGTCTGATGTCATTTGATCCGGGTTTTGTGATGTACAAAATGATCGCCGATTTTGTTGGTATTAAATATGTCGGTGTTTCGCTGAGCGAAGATTTTTTGCTCGACATGGAAAAAACGCGTGCCGCAATTGAGTTGCATCAGCCCGCGATTATTTTTATCGCTTACCCGAATAACCCTTCGGCGAACTGTTATAACGAAAACGACATCGAACAGATAATTTCGATTGCGCCGGGTATAGTAGTGTTAGACGAAGCTTACCATCCGTTCGCGCAGGACAGTTTTATGGCTCGCCTGACAGAGTTTGATAATCTGCTGGTGATGCGCACGGTTTCAAAAATGGGGCTGGCAGGTTTGCGTTTAGGTTTGTTATGCGGCCACCCTGAGATTATCAAAGAGATCGATAAAATTCGCCTGCCGTATAACATCAATGTGTTAACACAGGTCGCCGCAGAACTTGTTCTTGATAATGTCGATGAACTGGATAAGCAGGCAAAACTGATTCGTGATGAACGTGAAGTCTTGCTGGAAAAAATGAAAGCCTTACCGGGTTTGCAGGTGTTTGCTAGTCAGGCGAACTTTATTTTATTTCGCGTGCTGGATAAAAATGCCAATGAAATTTTTGAAGGTATCAAACGCTCGGGTGTGCTGATAAAAAACATGAAGGCCGATGCTGGCTTGTTGAAGAATTGTTTGCGGGTGACTGTTGGTACGCCTGATGAGAACGTGGCCTTTCTCGCTGCGCTCGAGTCGGCAATGAAAAATGAATAATGAAAAGTGAAAAATATAAAAACATTAATTCAGGTTGTTGTCCTGAACAATAGTTCAATGTAGGGCGGGCACTGCCCGCCAGCTGGTGCTACACGAAAACCTTTGTCGGGCAGTGCCCGACCTACGAACTAAGGTCGTCGCTTTTATATTTTTCACTTTTCATTATTCATTTTTCATTACCAATAATGAGCCGCTAGCGGCTCATTATTGGTCTCTGTCCCAGCACGGCCCGGGTCATAAAACTTTGTCGTTCTCTTAAACCTTCGATTAAAAATACATCGCCCGGTTTGCCGTCAGCGATCAGGTTAAGGATGTCATTGGTGCTGTAGATATCCTGCTGGTTTATTTTTGTGATGATGTCGCCACGTTTCAGGCCAGCCTTGTCGCCGGGGCCATCTTTATCGATGCTGGTGACCAGGATGCCGTGCGCTGAGTTGAGTTCGAGTGAGCGCAGGATCTGCGGTGTTAACTCCTGGCCTTCGGCGCCCAGCCAGCCTCTGACGACATAACCGTTTTTGATGATCTGCTCGGCCACCTGATGTGCGAGATCGATCGGGATGGCAAAACTGATGCCCTGAAAGTTGCCGGTACTGGAAAAAATATTTGAGTTGATGCCGATGATTTCGCCTTCGGTATTGATCAGTGCGCCGCCGGAGTTGCCGGGATTGATGGCAGCGTCAGTCTGGATGAAGTTTTCGTAGGTATTTAACGAGACACGTGTTCTGCCAGTGGCGCTGATGATGCCCTGGGTCACTGTCTGGCCGATGGAGAAGGGGTCGCCGATGGCCAGTACCACGTCACCGACGTGTACCTGGGTGATGTCGGCGATGCTAAGCGTTGGCAGGTGGTTCAGGTCTATTTTGAGCACGGCAAGATCGGTTTCCGGGTCGGAGCCGATTAGTTTGGCCTCGGCGACTTTGCCATCGTTCAGGCGCACGATGATCTCGTCACGCTGCTTGATTACGTGGTAGTTTGTCAGGATGTAACCGTCGCTTTTTATGATGACGCCGGAACCCGAGCTGGCTTCTGCCTGTCGTTTTGGTCGGTGCGGTGATTTTTTTCCAAGGAAACGTTGTAATGTTTCGTTGTTGATGCTGTTGTCGGTCTCAGTGTCGATCCAGACCAGGGTGCGAATACTGACCACGGCGGGCGCGGCTTTTTTCACCGCATCGGCATATCCGGTGTGTTTGTATTGTTTGATGTTCTCGCTCTGGTCTGGTTTTGAAGCAAGCTGAATGTCGCCGCGATAGAACAAAATTGCCATTCCAGAAACGACGCCAATTGACAGCCAGGCTAAAAAATACACGAAAGAGTGTTTTTGCTTATGCATCGTACGGGTGTATCCCTTTGTTTTTATTGTGGTTGCTGTATTAAACTTGGCTAAAATGCTAATTTACGCTATTCTATGCGCGCTTTGCAACCGGTCGACTCTTGTTTTATTTATGGATTGTCGATTTAAACCGGTTGCTAAAAAGTTTTATAGCCTGCTAAGGAAGGTAGTCACGCAATCAGGAATGACATGTACATGTGTTTGCGGCTTATTACTCGGATCTACAGCAAGAATTAATACAACGAGAATTTTTATTTAATATTTGGAGATATCCAATATGTCTACTGACATGAAATCTGATGGTGGGGTAGTAGATACAAAACGACGCCGTTTTCTGGTCAATTCCACTTCGGTGGTTGCAGCAGTCGGTGCCGGTTTTGTAGCCGTTCCATTTTTATCCTCCTGGATGCCAAGCGAAAGAGCTAAAAACGCTGGTGCACCTGTCGAGGTCGATATCAGCAAGCTCGAAGACGGGCGTCTGTTGATCGTTGAATGGCAGAGCAAACCTGTATGGGTTCTTAAACGCTCAGCAAAAACGCTGGCTGATCTGCCGAAGAATGATGGTCTTCTTCGTGATCCGAAGTCTGAAAATCCTGATCAGCAACCGCCTTACGCGCAGAATGAAGATCGTTCTATCAAACCGGAAATTTCAGTGCTGGTTGGTATCTGTACGCATCTGGGTTGCTCACCAACCTACCGTCCGGAGATTGGCCCTGCCGATCTGGGTGCGGACTGGCTAGGTGGTTATTTCTGTCCTTGTCATAGTTCTCGATTCGACCTTGCCGGTCGTGTATTCCAGGGTGTGCCTGCGCCAACCAATCTGGTTGTGCCGCCACACAGATATGTAAATGACAACGTTATTCAAGTTGGTGTTGATGGGGAGAGTGCATAATGGGTAACTTACTTGGCTGGATAGATGATCGTTTTCCACTGACAAAAATGTGGAATGAACATTTAGCAGAATATTACGCGCCGAAGAATTTTAACTTCTGGTATTTCTTTGGCTCACTGGCGCTGATGGTGCTGGTTATTCAAATTATTTCAGGTATTTTCCTGACCATGCATTACAAGCCCGACGCTGGCATGGCGTTTGCGTCTGTTGAGTACATCATGCGTGATGTGCCTTACGGCTGGTTGATCCGTTACATTCACTCAACCGGTGCTACCGCGTTCTTCTTTGTGGTCTACCTGCACATGTTACGTGGCCTGATGTACGGCTCTTACAAGAAGCCACGTGAACTTATATGGCTGTTTGGTATGTTCATCTACCTGGCACTGATGGCTGAAGCTTTCATGGGTTATTTATTACCATGGGGTCAGATGTCTTACTGGGGTGCGCAGGTGATTATCTCACTGTTTAGTGCGATTCCTGTTATCGGTGATGACCTGACATTGTGGATTCGTGGTGACTTTGTGATCGGTGATGCAACCTTGAATCGCTTCTTCGCGCTGCACGTTATCGCGCTGCCATTCGTTCTGGTGTTTCTGGTTATCGCGCACATTCTTGCCTTGCACGAAGTGGGTTCTAACAACCCCGAAGGTATTGAGATCAAGAAACATAAAGATGCCAATGGCATTCCATTAGATGGCATTCCATTCCACCCTTACTACTCTGTTAAAGATATTGTTGGTGTGGTGGTGTTCCTGTTCTTCTTCAGTGCAGTTTTGTTCTATGCGCCTGATGGCGGTGGTTACATGTTAGAGCAGGCAAACTTTATCGCTTCTGATCCGCTGAAGACGCCTGCGCATATCGCGCCGGTATGGTATTTCACGCCTTTCTACGCGATTCTGCGTGCGGTGCCCGATAAGTTGATGGGTGTTGGTGCCATGGGCGGTGCGATTGTTGTACTGTTCTTCCTGCCGTGGATCGATCGCTGCAAGGTGAAGTCTATTCGTTACCGTTCAGGCATCTTTAAAGCGAACCTGATCGTATTCTGCGTCAGCTTCGTTGTACTGGGCTGGTTAGCAATGCAACCGGTTACTGAGACAATTACCTTTATGTCTCGCCTGTTCTCATTCTTATATTTTGCTTTCTTTGCTGTGCTTTTTGTTACATCTAAAAATGAAAAGACCAAGCCTGTTCCTGATAGGGTGACATCATGAAAACCGTTGATATGAAAAAGATCATAATTCTATTTATCACTGCTGTGCTGTTATCGCCGGTGCTGGCGATAGCTTCAGGCAATGTGCATCTGGAAGAAGCGCCGATTGATATTTACGACAAAGAATCATTACGTCGTGGTGCACAGGCTTTTGGTGATTATTGTTACAGTTGTCACGCAGCGTCATTCATGCGTTTTAACCGTATCGCCAAAGACCTGGACATGGAGGAGCAGGAAGTGCGTGATATGCTGATCCATACCCGTGGTGCAAAAGGCGCACCAACAAAAATTGGTGACCTGATGAAGGTATCGATGACAGCGGATTATGCAAAAAATGCATTTGGTACGGCTGTACCCGATCTGTCATTAGCTGCGCGTGCGCGTGGTGCTGACTGGGTGTATACATACCTGCGTAGTTTCTATGTTGATCAGGATCGTCCAACCGGTTTCAACAATGCGGTGTTCCCGGATGTTGGCATGCCGAACGTGTTGTGGTCACTGCAGGGTCTGCAGGCACCAGTTTACAAAAAAGTCATGCACGGTGACATTGAAGTCGAAGAGCTGGAAGGTTTTGAGCAAATTCAGGCCGGCAAGTTAAGCCGTGTTGAATATGACATGTTCCTCGGCGATCTGACAAACTTCATGGTTTATCTGGCAGAGCCAGTGCAGGTAGAGCGTCATAGCCTGGGCTGGAAAGTATTGCTGTTCCTGGTTGTACTGTTTGGCTTTGCTTATGCACTGAAGAAAGAGTACTGGAAAGATATACACTAAGTCGACATTGTCGATACCGGATCAAACGCGGTCCGGTATCGGTGAGTTTTATCAAATTATAATCGCTTCTCTCAGATTGGATTATCTATGAATTTATATACCACGGCATTATCAATTGAATGTCACCGTACCCGTATCGTTTTAAACGAGAAGGACATCGTTCACGAAGTGATTTTGGCCGACCCGAAAAAACTTCCTGAAGATCTAATTGATCTCAATCCTTATGGCAGTCTGCCAACGTTGATAGATCGCGACCTGGTGTTATACAACTCACGCGTTATCATGGAGTATCTGGAAGAACGTTTTCCACATCCACCGTTAATGCCTGTGGGTCCTGTGCAGCGTGCGCAGATGCGTCTGGCGCTGTTCCAGGTTGAGCACGACTGGTATCCGTTGATTAACATCATCGAGACCAAAGGCGAAAAAGCCGTGGCAAAAGCCAAAAAAGATCTGACCGAAAGTATTACTTCGGTTGCTGAAATTTTCAATGTCATGCCGTATTTCCTCAGTGAAGACTTTACTCTGGTTGATGCCAGTGTGGCACCGATACTCTGGCGTCTACGCCATTACGGTATCGAACTACCGAAAGAAGCAAAAGCGATTAATACTTATGCCGATCGCCTGTTTGAACGTGACGGCTTCAAGTTAAGCCTGACCGAGTCTGAGCGCGAACTACGCTTGTAAGTGTCAGTTTTACGTTGTAAGTTAACAAGTCGTAAGTTTCAGGCAAGGCGCTTTTTACTTACCAACTTTAAACTTGCAATTTATAACAATTTTTTATGCAGATGACATCAAGCCGTCCTTACCTAATTCGTGCGATATATCAGTGGATCTCTGACAATGGTATGACGCCGCATCTGTTAGTCGATGTTTCTGTCGATGGTGTTCAGGTACCCGCCGAGCATGTGCAGAACGGTAAAATCATTCTTAATATCGCACCGATGGCAATCAGTGGGCTGGTATTAGGTGACGCAGAAATTACTTTTAGCGCACGCTTTTCGGGAAAGCCTCAGGGATTATATGTGCCGATTGATGCTGTGTTAGCGGTCTACGCCAAAGAAAATGGTCAGGGTATGATGTTCTCGGAAGATGACAGTGCGATGTCGTCAACCGACGACGGAGATGGTTCAGATCCGGATCCGGATACCAATCCTGACAAACCCAAACGCCCCAGCCTTCATGTCGTGAAATAGACAGAAAGTTATCAGTTTGCAGTCCCTTAGGGGAGCCTCTCTTGCCTGTTGGCAATTCACCTTCTCATTAGTCTGTAGTTAAAAACTAGAAGCTGTTTATGAGTGGGCAATAATTTTAAAATTACTGCTAACTGCCAACTATCGCTAGCCACCCATCAGCTGGTGATCAACCAGATCACAGATACAGTGAATAACCAGTAAATGCACTTCCTGAATGCGTGCGGTTGATTCAGAAGGTACTCTTATTTCCACATCGTCCAAAGACAGGCGTCCGGCCATCTCGCCGCCTGATTTTCCGCTGAGTGCGATTACTTTCATCTCGCGTTCGTGTGCGGCATCAATTGCCATGTTTACATTGTCAGAGTTACCGCTGGTGCTTATCGCCAGCAACACATCGCCAGCATGTCCGAGCGCGGTGACCTGCTTGGAAAATATCTGTTTGTAACTGTAGTCGTTGGCGATGGAGGTGACCGTGGAGCTGTCGGTGGTCAGCGCAACGGCAGGCAGGCCAGGGCGTTCCATTTCGAAGCGGTTAAGCATCTCGGAAGAAAAATGCTGGGCGTCGCCTGCGGAGCCACCATTGCCGCAGGAGAGAACCTTGCCACCGTTTAAAAAACACTGGGTGATGTTCTGTGCAGCACGACTGATCGGTTCAGCCAGTAATTCAGCCGCCAGCTGTTTGGTGCTGATACTGTCCTGAAAGTTTTTGTTTATTCGTAAAATTAAATCCATAAAAAATAGAGTTTTCAGTGATTTGTTATAAGTTTTTGTATGCGCTCAGAAAGGGTTTTTGCTGATAACCTGAAACATACAACATATAACCGATTTTAGAAAGCATTGCTTATCCAGTCAAAGTCATATGATTGTTTGCCGTCAGTTTGATTGTTTTTTGACATGGACACAACATCAAACCGTGCATTTTTGTAACGTGTATTGTGTTGCAAAAATAACTCTGCCGTCTTGCGCAGCTTGAGCTGTTTAGTCAGCGTGATGCTTTCCAGGCCGCCACCGTAAAGATTGTTTTTGCGAAAGCGTACTTCAACAAAGATCAACATGCTTTTGTCGAGCATGATGATGTCTATTTCACCATGGCGACAGCTAAAGTTGGTATCAACCAGTTTTAAACCCTGTGACTTAAGGTAGGCGCAGCAGGCGGCTTCTGCATCTTCTCCCTGTTTTAGATGAGCGGCTTTCAATTGTGTTGCGCAGGATCTAGTGCCTGCCTCCGTTACTGCTTGTGTTTGACATCACTGTTTCCACTGCAACCGGTTCAAAATAGACAGGTTTGCCACGTTTGAATTTCGCCCACAGCAGTCTGCGTGTGATGCGGTTGTTCTCATCCAGACGGATGTTGCCGGTCTGGCCGTCATAAAAGGCAAAATCCCTGTTTTCCAGGTAATCGAGGTTGTAGACCAGGTGGTAGGCATCGATGCCGAGCGCAAACAGGCGGGTGAAGCTTTCCTGTTGAGGCCAGTTCTGTCTGAACACTTTTTCCAGTGGTGAATTGTTCTGTAGCACCCAGGGCATATCGCAGAATATTAAACCGTTCAGGTCGCGGTCAAGTTCCCGGTTGATTTTTCCGGTGTAAACGTGTGATGTCGAATACACCGGCAGGCCGGAGGCATGATGAAATTTGAAGGCGGGCATGATGCTTCTAGCCGAGCGCGGCGTGGCGGCCAGAAAAATCATATCGAGGTCCTGTCGGCGATAAGGGATACTGATGGCTTTTCGGCTGATGATATTTTCCAGCTTGTGGTGGCGGATGGTGCTTTGGTCGAGGTTGAATAATGCTCTGATTGGACGCCGGTAATCATTGGTGTTGATGGCGTAGTCGGCAGTGGTCATGACCTTGCCACCGAGTGCAATGTAGCGATCAGAGAACGCCTGGCTGAGGCGTCTGCCCCATTCGCTGTCCGGGTAAAAAATGGCTGCGCGTTTTTTATTTTGGCCGATGGCCAGTTCGGCAACCTGCTGCGCTTCATCTTCGGGCGAGAGGCCAAACTGGAACAGATTTCCCGTGGTGTTAAACGCATTTTCGGCGTAATTGAGCGTCAGCACCGGGACATCAAGCTCCGGTTTTTGTGCCAGCTGGTTGATGGAAATCTTGTTGAGCGGGCCGACGATATTGGTCGCGCCGTTTTCGATTGCCTGTTGATAAAGCTGGTTGAAGGTTACATCGTCGTTGCTGCTATCATAGAAGTTGATAACAGGTTTTATTTCGGTGTCGGCATCTGAATAATACGCGCTTAAAAAACCGTTTTTGATGTTCGCTGTGATTTTTGACAGCTCGCCCTGCATGGGCAAGATGACCGCGATGTGTTTTCTGTCGGTGATATTGCTCTGGTAGATATTGATCAATTCTGCGAGAAAGCCGTCATTGACCGGGTGCGCTGGGTGTCGGGTGCCCCAGTCGAGCAGATCATCTTCCAGTTTGCTGATATTTCTCTGACCGGAGCGTATGACTTTGGCCAGATCCAGCCAGCCGTTGATGGTGACGTTACTGCTGCGCTGCTTGTGTAACTGGGTGCGTGACAGGCTGGATAGCGCCGCCCAGATTTTTCGATTATTTTTGTTTTTTGCTTTTTCATCGGCCATGTAACCGTCGAGTTGCACGCGCCGGTCAACCGCGTACATGTAGTTGCCTGATAAAAAGTCGAGGTCTGCTTTTAGTGAATAATAATTTATCTGTTGCTCCCGGGTCAGCGGTTTTGTTTCTCCGATGAGCTGTCTGGCAAGTGTTGTATCTTTGTCGTTGATAGCTATTTCAGCGCCAAGCAATAACACAGTTGCGGTTTCTATCTGTGCACTGGTGGCATCGCTGGCGGGCCGGTTTAGCTGTTTTTCTTTGAGTATGGCCAACTGCTGTCGGGCGAGCTCAACTTTATCGGCCTCCAGATAAAGCTTCGCTGCCTGTGCGCGGTAGCTGAATTGTTCGGCGTCGCTGTCGCTATCGTCAGCAAGCTCCAGCAAGCGGCTCGCTTCTTCGCTTAATGAGGCCTGTTTTTCGGTAACCGGTTTTGTTTGTTCGACAGCTTCTTTCTCAGGTTTTATCGGTTGCGTGTCACAGGCTGAAAGCACTGCAATGCTGAGCAGTAAAAAGAGTTTTAAAGTATGTGATTTCAAGATAGTATCAGGCAGTTTGTGAGATGTTGTCAAAAGCGGTCATCAATAAAGCAGCGGTAAGTATGTTTTGTGGGACTATGTGTGTCAATCTAAATGTTAGGTTAAAAATGTCAGAAGAAACGCCTGAAAAACCGCCGGAAAATCAATCCGCTCAGTTAATGTCATTGGCAAGGTCTTCGGTGACGCCTGCTACATTGTATCTTGTTGCCACCCCGATAGGCAATTTGGCTGATATCACGCAGCGTGCGACCGAGGTTCTGGCGCAGGTGGATATCATTGCGGCAGAAGATACCCGACATAGCCAGCGGCTGTTATCGTATCTTGGTATTAAGTCAAAACTGCTGGCCTATCACGAGCATAACGAAGATTACATGACACCGAAATTGCTCGACGAGCTGGCCTCGGGCAAGTCCATCGCGTTGATTTCGGACGCGGGTACGCCACTGATCAGCGATCCGGGTTATCGGCTGGTTACACAGGGGCACGACCGGCAGGTAAAAATCGTACCGGTGCCGGGTGTGTGTGCCGCGATCACCGCATTGAGTGCTGCCGGGCTGGCGACGGATGCATTTACTTTTGAAGGTTTTCCGCCAGCGAAGCAGGGCGCACGGTTGCATTTTCTGGAACCGTTGGCAGCGCAATCGCGAACCATGATCTTTTATATTTCCTGTCACCGCATCGTTGAAACTTTGAAAGATATGCGCAGCGTGTTTGGTGAAAACCGGCGTGTCACGTTTGCCCGGGAATTGACCAAAACATTCGAGACCATAAAAAGAACGACGTTGTCTGAGTTGGTGGACTGGGTTGAAGCGGATGATAACCAACGCAAGGGCGAGATCGTGCTGGTGGTCGAAGGTAAAGCTGCAGAGGTTGTCGATAGCACACAGGTCGATCATTTTTTATCGGTGTTACTTGCTGAATTGCCGGTAAAACAATCGGTAAAGCTGGTAGTGAAAATGACCGGCGAACATAAAAATGATATTTATAAACGTGCGCTGGAACTGAAAAATTCCTGAATCCATGAAACGCTCCCTCAAAAAAACGCGGCCAGCACTTTTAAATTTATTGCTTTTAAATCTGTTCGTTTTTACGAATGCGCACGCCGAAAATGACAGGGCTTTTTTCTGGCAGCTAACATCAGCACAGGCGACAGTTTATCTGATGGGCTCGATACACTTTGCGGATAAAAGTTTTTATCCGTTAAGGTCGGAAATAGAACAGGCTTTTCAGCAGTCGGATTCCTTGGTGGTCGAGCTGGACATAAGTAAAACCGATGCTCAGACTTATAATCAGCTGTTATCACAACGCGGCATTTATCAACATGGTCGCACCATTAAACAGAGTCTTTCACAGGAAACCTGGTTACAGTTACGTCAGCGCCTGCGTCATTTAAATGTGCCTTATGATTCGATAAAAAATTATAAACCCGGCGTGCTGGTGTTGACGTTAAGTGCGCTGCAGGTGATGAAGATGGGCTTTGATCCGGGGCTGGGGATTGATATGTATTTTTTGTCAAAAGCCGGGCAGAAAAAAATCATCGAACTGGAAACGCTTGAGCAGCAGTTAAACCTGTTTCTGGATATCCCCAACGGTGACCTGCTGTTAAAAGAAAGCCTGTATTCACTCGACGAAGCAGAAATCATGATGGCAGAGATGGTGCGTTACTGGAAAAGCGGCGACGAGATAAAAATGAGCAAACTACTGTTCGAAGACGCGCTTAATGATTATCCGGCGTTCAGCGAAATATACGACAAACTGTTCTACGACAGAAATGCCAGCATGACACAGAAAATCGAAGTCATGCTAAAACAACCGGGACGCTATTTTGTGGTGGTTGGTAGTGGGCATTTGATTGGAGAAAAAGGCATTGTGAATGTGCTGCTCAAAAACGGCTACAATGTGGAGCGTCGTTAGCTTGTCGTGTTAGCTGTAGTGACTGAAGCCAGGCTTTATCAATTCATTCTGAAGTAAAGAGTCTGTCTCTAAACACCACAAAACGGACACTAAGAGAAAATTTACTAAAGTTGAGAAAAACGCAAAAAGGAGACATTCGTTAGATGATAATGGAGATTATTTTTTATAAATGGC
>VAPF01027742.1_pt1 | contig 22208 bp, 22 predicted proteins | sample 3393931 | NCBI WGS metagenome assembly VAPF01 (sample SAMN08290437, study PRJNA428436) | hydrothermal vent metagenome | isolation source: Deep-sea hydrothermal vent chimney | place: Atlantic Ocean: South-mid Altantic Ridge | depth 2773 m m | reverse complement strand
TACGTCATCAACCACCCCACTAACAATCTCAACAATTAAATCAACCACAACACAATCAACAGCAACAATAGAATGGAAAACAAACAAAGACTCAAAGAGTGTTGTTGACTACGGAACATCAACAACATACGTAAGCTCTACACAAGAGGGTTCGTTATCGAAATCACACAAAGTTACTTTAGATAACTTACTTTCAAACACAGGGTATCACTTTAGAATTGTTTCTAATTCAGCATCTAGCACAGCAACATCGAGTGATAGTACTTTTAAGACGCTTAGTGTTCCAGATACCACACCTCCAACGATTACACTCCTTGGCAGCAATCCTATGGACCTCGCATTTGGTGCAGCATTCACTGATCCAGGAGCAACAGCAAAGGATGCTGTAGATGGCGACATCACAGGAAGTATCGCCACTTCGAGTTCCCCCACTGTCGTTGACACATCTAAAGCTGACACATACACAATCACATATTCAGTTAGTGACAAGTCAGGAAATAAAGCAAAATCACGACGGTCTGTCGTGGTTGCTCCGGCAAAATAAGTAGATTCAACAACGAAATAATAGAAATGGGGAAACGTGTAATTTGTTCGTGGCACTTGCAATAATTGTTTTTGTAATTTGACAGTTGTATTCATTTCTACACTAAAATAGTAACCCTGTGAAGGTTAGACCTTCACAGGGTTTAGATTAGACTCTTGTTTCTGAAATGGTGTGATTATTAGAAGTGCACACAATGTGTGTGCACTATTTAGTGAAAATCTAGTAGAATATAAAAATGCATAAGCCGTTTGGAGGAGTCAATAAAATTGTTATAGTAGCCTTGGTTTTTTCAGTGTCTCTTTTAGGCATTGTGTATGTCTACAATTTTACACCTAAAGCGGAGGCTGCATCAACTGCGTATGACAATGTAATCATGAGTACTTTGGGTGGTCCGACATACAGGCTCAAACTAGATGGCAACCTAACAGAAAGTGTCTCCGGAAATCCCATCTCAGGAGCACCGGCTTCTTATATTCCCACCATCATTCCAACTGACGCTGGACAATCAGGTTCTTACACAGGAACTCAAAAAACGGTTCTTACAAATGAAGCAAATGTGAATGCCGGAGTCACCTATAGAAAAGTTGTTTCTTTTTGGACTAAGATTGGTTCATTTGGAACTGGAACTACTACTAATGTAAGGAACATTTGGGAAGAGGGAGGTGGTACGAACTGGTGGTCTGCGTATACCTTTAACAATAACGAGATTGGTATTTCAATAGGAGAAAATGGGGTTGATGAAGGTAATTGTGCTGCAACAGGACTTTCCACAGGAACGCTCTATAACGTGGTTATGCAGTGGGAGGCATCAACAGAAACAATGCAATTATGGATTAACGGTGTGTTGCAATGTTCTACCACCACCACAACAGGCGGTGTACTAGGGTCTCACGTAGGAGATTGGGAAATAGCAGGGAAGGCAGACGCCAGAGATTACTTATCAAATGTAGTAGATCAGACATTTATAGGAGACATTGGTGACTACTCTTATTGGGCGGAGCCAGCAAGGCTTCTTACCTCAAGCGAAATAATGAAAATATATACTGCCGGTACCAACGCTGCTCCACTTGCTCCAACACTCAACGTCCAACCTTTTAATGATGAGAAAACAGGAACATCAACTCCATCATTTGGTTTTACCTCTACTGATCCAGACGGTACTGCCAACATTATCTACCGAATTCAAATTAGCAGCGACCCAACCTTTGCTAGTTCTCTCGTAGATTGTGCGTCAGGTGCGGCGTGCACATCAGGAGCTGGCACATTTACTGACACACAAAATGGTACGGACGTCAGCCCTTTTATTGGAGGTAATAATGTGCAGTTTATCCCTACAACGTCTTTGGTCTCTGGTACTATGTATTATTGGCGCGTGCAAGCAGAAGATGATGCAGGCACTGGCGGGTCTGGTATATACGGTAACTGGACTACTGTGAAGAGCCTAACGTATACCGGATCCACTCCTTTACCACAATGGTTTCAAACTACGGATAGTCAGTTTAGTGAAGGAATATTTGCAAGCACAAAGGTAACAGGCACTGGGAGTGTTCGTGCTGGCTCTAGTGATTCATATATTAAAGTCCAACGAGGGCAATTGAACTTCGTTTCTGGAGATTTAACGCTCACGCAAAATATCACGCCTGTAGGAAGTCTCTCTAATGCTTTTATTCTCGTATGGGGAACAGGACTTAGTCAAGTCATTGAGAGAGTAAAATTTGCAGGTAATTTCAACTCTACTTCTCAAATAAATATAACCAGAGGGTATAGCGGTAACCCCGCCAAGGCACAGTGGGAAGTAATAGAAGCGAGCAATGCAACGAGCACGCCGGCATTTACCACACAGACCGGTCAAATATCTCTTGCTTCCGCTTCCACTACAGCAACCACTACCATCACGAGTGTAAACACTGCACAATCAACTGTAATCGTTGAGCCAAATTGTGGAGTTTCAAACGACACAAGGCAAGTTGAGTTCAAAGGAGCTCTTTCTAGTGCTACTCAAGTAAATGTTTCCAGAACCACTTCTGGTTCTGCTTGTACCGTGCGGTATTGGGTAGTCACATGGGCACCAAGTATCACGGTGTATAACGGCTCAACGGTAAACTCTGGTACTGCTAACGCAAGTACTCTTGCTGGAACATTGAACCTAGCTCGGTCAGTACTTTTCTTAAATTGGGACAACGATACTAATGGATTGGCTCAGCACGCCACACGAGGTTATTTTAGTAGTCCGACACAGGTAACATTTGTTAGAAATACTTCAACTGGGTCAAACACTGTGGACTGGTCAGCGGTGGAATTCCCTGTAGGAACTGTTGTGCAAGCAGACAATGGCACAGGAGCACCTTATTTATCGGCAACTGGAGGTGCACTTCTAAGCTATACACTTCCTACCGCAGTTACCAGTGCCAGTACCATGATTTTGCATAGTGTAGAGGTGACTGGCACTGGCGGTGCACTTGTTCGCGCCGAATCTCTTGCATACCTCACAACACCAACAAATATTGATTTTGAAACACAATACACTGGGCAAAACAGTACGTGGAGTTATTTTGCCGCGGATTTTAGTGGTTGGGCGTTTGATGTGCCTGTAACAACGGGTACTATCATGTCGCCTGAGGTGAATTACAATCTCGTACCGAGTGCTGTGTCGTGGGGCACGGCAAATATGTCTACAACAGAAACAAACGGTAGTGTGAAATTGCGCGTGTATTACACCGCAACTACTCCGTGTGACACAATTGTGCCCGACACAGCACTTGCCGGAAACTCAACCGGTTTTAATGCCACCACTCCTATTGACTTATCAGGACTCAACACCACCACATACAACAAACTTTGCTTGCAAGCGACACTCACCGAATCGGGAGGCACTCCTTTTCTGAATGATTGGGGTATTTCGTGGGTAGCAAATGTACCTCCAAATGCTCCATCGCAAGACAGTCCGCTGAACGCGACAATCGGTGTATCACAAACACCAACATTCTTGATGACAGCAATAGATACAAACTCTGATAACATCGGCTACAAGACAACAATTTATTCAAATTCCACTTGCTCCATAGTTGTGCAGACCGCAGACCAAGCGGTAAGTGGTACTGGTTGGACAGGGTCAAATGCTGTTTGTACCAATTCTCCCGCTTCGTGTTACTCGTCTGGTACACAAGGTAGCTACACAGCGCAGACGGCACTGTCTCCAAGTACGCAGTATTGGTGGAAAGCATCAGCAAAAGACCCCGATGGTACCAACACATATACAAATTCATCTACCTGTAACACTTTCACGACGGCAAGTGCGGCAACAATCTCAATAGCGATTACATCAAGTGGTGCTATTTCCTACGGAACGCTCCCAACAAGCACAAGCTCCAGTACTATTCCAGCTTACACACAAGTCGCTAAAAATGACGGTACAGGTCCAGAGACCTTTAATATAAAAGGACAAGATACCGCGTGCCCATGGACACTTTCTAGTGTGCCAGGAGCCGATCAATATGTTCAAAAGTTTTCTACTACAACTGGTAGCACGTGGACTCCGCTTACCACGGTGTATCAAACACTCATGACTGGCATTGCGGCAGGTAGCACACAAAGTTTTGATTTGCAGATTACAACGCCTTCCTCTACTGCGTGTTATAACCAGCAGTCTGCAAACATAACGATACAGGCAACCTTATAAAAGTTATCCACACATTTCGTACACACCTTACTTACCATATTGAGGCATGTTGTGTAATATGTTAGGTATGAATACAATTAATTTGACGAATAAAATATTTTTAACATTTATTATAAGTACATTTGTTATAGCTATTTCTTTATTTACTTATACATACTCCTTTGCAGCATCATCTGCCGTGGTAAGCGCTACAGTGACTGTACAAAATATCTCAATGACAGTAGCAAGCAGTACCATCGCATGGGGAACTCTTCCTGCAGGTACCGCTTCAAGTACCAACTCTGCTTTTACCAACACACTCACCAATTCCGGCAATGTTGCTGAGAATTTCTTAGTGAAAGGACAAAATAGTGCTAATTGGACACTAGCAGCAACAGCAGGATCTGATGCGTATGAAGAAGCTACTTGTGCCACGAGCTGTACAACAGCACCTACTGGCTACACAGCACTTACCACGACAAACGCAACGCTAGCAAGCAATGTGGCATCGTTAGCCACCTCCCCACTTGATCTCTATATTAAAGTGCCAACTACATCGACTGTGTTTACACAGCAATCGGTTGATATTACTCTCACAGCTGTCGCTTTCTAGGCATTTGTGAGTAGGCGAATATAATGACATTACATTCTTAGAAATGATTACTTTATGATTATAAAACACGCACTGTTCAGAAATATAATCATAGCTGGACTATTCCTTGCAGTCATAGTACCTACGGTTACATACGCATCAGTTGGTGTTGGGGTTGGTACTGGGAAAATCCAGATTCAGAAAGCTCTTGTTCCAGGAGGTATTTATGAGCTTCCAGCAGTGCCAGTACTCAACACTGGCACTCAGCTAAGCAACTATGGGATGGATATTGAGTATCTCCAAGGTCAGCAACAGCTTCAGCCATCGAAAAACTGGTTTGCACTTAGTCCGAAGACATTTTCTATTAGTCCGCAGAAAGTACAGTCAGTGAAAGTAACGCTCACAATACCGATTAAGGCTAGACCTGGTAATTATTTCGCTTATATAGAAGCATATCCTGTAAAGACCGCTATCTCTGGAGTAACGAGAATTAACATCGCCGCGGCAACGAAACTTTATTTCACTGTTGCTCCGGCAAATATATTTGAAGGTATTTATTATCGTGTTCTTTCTTTCATTACTCACTACGCCCCATGGACATATATCATCTTTGGGCTTATCGGACTTTTTGTTCTCATATATCTATTTCGAAGGTTCTTTAACTTCAACTTAGGAATTAGCATTAGTAAAAAGGAGTAATACACCACTTGATGAATGAAATTCTTTCTACTTGTCCTTATTTTATCCATAGCCACATTAGCTCTAGGAAGCCAAGATGTTTTAGATGGCTCGGTAGCTTTCGCTGCGTCTAATGCCACAATAAATGCTACAGCAAAGATATCAGTATGTGGTGATGGTGTAAAAGAGATAGGTGAGCAGTGTGACAGCAGTAGTTTTGGTGGTATAGATTGTACTTATTTGGGTTTTGATGGAGGCACACTTTCTTGTAGCGCTTCGTGTGAGTACAATACCTCTAGCTGTACAACTACTGCTGAACAAACAGCCACTCCTATTTTCTCTGCAGGTATAGGAGGAAGCTATATTATTCTTGATCAAGGCAACTCAGCAAAGATAAATCTTCCAAATAATTTCTACATACAAGATATGCGTCTACAAATGTTCGCTTTTGGTAAGGGCACAGCACAGGTTTCTACTCCAGCACCAACTGGGAAATATTTTGTTGGTAAGGTATATGATTTTGTTCCTATAGACTCCAATGGGAATATAATCTCCACACTCACTAAGCCAGCAACAATCACACTTACCTATACAGGTGCAAGTGTTGGTAATCTTGATACGAGTACATTCGCTCCTTATTACAGAGTGTCAGGGAGTTCGGTGTGGCATATAATCTACGGATATACGATTAATACGGCAAATAAAGAAATCACATTTACCACCAATTCGCTCAATTCATTTGCTATCTTTGGTGAAAGTACTGTTGCCACCCCTCCTTCTGGTGTAGGTGGTGGTAGTACTGGTGGTGGAAATAGTGGTGGTGGAGGTGGCTCAATGACTATGTCTCCTGCACTCACTTCTACCGTGACACTTTCTGGCAACGCGTATCCGGGAAGTACTGTGACAATACTTAAAGATGCTGTTGTTGTTGCTACCGTTAATGTTGGTGAGGATGCAAAGTTTTCAGTTGCAGTTGGAGGGCTGTCAGGCGGTACATATCTTTTCAGTGTATACGCACGAGACAATAAAGGAAACCGTTCCTCTATTGCAACGATACCGGCATCTGTTGTTGCTGGTGTTGCAGTGAACGAATCTGGTATATTCCTAGCACCTACCATAGACATAGATAAATCTGAAGTAAAAAAAGGTGACCCTATTCGTGTTTTTGGTCAAACATCTCCAGGAAGTAAAGTGACCATCTCAGTACACTCAGCACACCCACTTTTCTTTCAAACATCTAGTAATAATAAAACCGGAGTATATTCTTACAGTTTTCTAACTACGCCACTTGAAATAGGACAACACACAGCCAGTGTGAGAAGCTCGATAAACGGGGGAGTGAGTCGTACGAGCTCATCAGTCTCATATATCGTTGGAACACGAAACATAGCAAAAACAACAAGTGCTGCATCAAATACTTTCTTGCTTGGCGATGTTAATCATGATGGGAAAGTGAACCTGATTGATTTTTCCATAGAATCATTTTGGTATCGTAAACCAAAACCACCTGTTTTATATGACCTTAATGGAGATGATTTCGTAAATATAGTTGACTTTAGTATTATGGCGTCCAATTGGACAGGATAAATATGAACACTTCCTTACGCACAGTTTTTATAGTAATGCTCACGCTTCTTTTGCTACCAGCTTTTGCCAACGCGGCTGAGCTCCGTATGAAGGCAAGCACATCTTCCGTACATGTGGGAGATACTTTTACTATTGGGGTATCATTAAATACTCAAAAGGAAAGTATAAATGCACTTGATGGAGCACTCACTTTTTCTTCTAATCTAAAACTCTCAGGTATACGCTTGGCTGGCTCTCTTGTACCATTGTGGATAGTCTCACCAACAGAGAAAGCATTTGGTACAGTAAGTTTTGCTGGTATTTTACCAGGAGGATATAAAAGTTCAACCTTACCAAAGACATCGACGCAACAAGGCAATGTATTCACACTTGTTTTTACTGCTTTATCTTCTGGCGTAGCGCGTTTGACTTTCGAACCACACACTTCTGCATATCTTAATGATGGAAAGGGAACATACACACAACTTGCAACACCCATGCTTACTTTCCACATAAGTGACGCTGCATCAGTAAAGAAAAGTCCTGTTGTTCTTACAGACACTGTACCACCTGAACCTTTTACTCCGATTATTACATCGGGCAAACCATTTGGATATGCCGGCAAGATGTTGATTTTTGTAGCGCAAGACAAGGAGTCAGATATTCTTCGCTATGAAATTGCACGTTCGTATGTTAGTAACCCAAGTTTCGACAGTCTTTCATGGCAAGATGCGAAAAGCCCTTATAAATTACTCACAAGCGATAGTGATAAGTATTTGTTTGTCCGTGCGATAGATAAAGCACATAATATGCGTGTTAGTACAGTTCCACCGCAACACTTAAGTGCAACCGCACTTTTGCATCAATGGTTCGTGTGGTTGATTATTATCTTTGGAGCTGTGGTTATCCTCTTTTTTGCGCGAAGACGATACTTACATCGTTTATGATGATGTATAATTCATTTACAATGAGCAAGTCTCTTACTCTTTTATTAGTTGCATTCATCTTATTGTTTGTGGCGCCAGCTACGAGTTTTGCAGCGACGCTGTCGATTACACCCTCATCTGGTTCCTATACGGTAGGGAACACAATCTCTTTGAAGGTGCTTGTTTCATCTCCTAGTGCATCTATCAATGCTGTGTCTGGGATATTAGCTTTCTCACCAGAACTTTTTTCTGTAGTATCAATCTCAAAAAGTAATTCCATACTTAATTTCTGGCCTATTGCGCCACTAGCATCCCAAAGTGCTGGAACAGTTCACTTTGAGGGAGTGGATATTGCAGGATTTCAAGGAAAGGGTGGAACTGTAGTGACTGTCACACTTCGCGCAAAACGTTCTGGAGTGGGAAAAATTACATTCCAACGTGGGCAGGTACTAGCTAACAATGGAAAAGGACAAGACGTTACTTCAGGTCTCTATGGAGCAACATTTACACTCCACGTGAAGACACCCTCGCCACTTGTAAGCAACACTACAACATCCACACAAAGTTCCATGTCAGACTTACTGGCACATATCACCTCACTCACGCACCCAGTGCAAACGAAATGGTACAACGCATCACACGTAGTGCTTGATTGGACAAATGCTCAAGGAGTGACGGCAGTACGTCTTGGTTATGATCAAAATGCTACTGGTAAACCAACAGTCTTATATGCTAATCCAATCTCTCATAAGGAGGTAGATTTAAAAGACGGTATATGGTATTTCCATGTTCAAGAGAAAGGTACGAGTGGTAAATGGGGTACAGCGAGTACTTTTCGTATACAAATTGATAGTGTTCCACCACTACCAATGACACTACAATTCCCAAATAGCGCAACGAGTACCAGTACAAGTATTCCAGTTTATTTTGCTACAACAGATGCACTTTCTGGTATTAGTTACTATCAGCTCACCGTTGACGGCAAGCCATTTACAATAACTGCACAGGAAGGAAGCGGTGTCTATGCTATTTCCGCACAATCTTCTGGTGCACACACTCTACTGGTGAAGGCGTATGACAAAGCTGGAAATAGTGTGTCAACAAGCGGTACGTTTACTATTGTTGGAACTACACAGAAAAATAAATCCGTATCCTCAGTGTCACCATTATTTTTCATGTTAGGGTGGCAGGCTATAAATTATCTCTCGCTCATCATCGTCGTACTTGCAGCACTTTCCGTAATAGCTTTTGGAGGGTGGTATCTTTGGCACCATTTTCATAAGTTTCGTATTAAGTATGCAGTTCCTCATAGAAAGACACATCAAGTGCTTCGTGCACAATTTAATGAACTCACTGATGCAGTAATTGCAGAAGTAATGCGACTTGAGGGGATAGAGTCCAAGAGGAAACTAACGCGTGAAGAAGCGCATATCATTGCAAATCTAAAGATGCTTATCAAAAAGACAGAGTTTACTATTGAAAACAACGTGAACGAGGCTGACAAAGTATAAGTGGTTGAGAACAAAGTAATAAGATGAAAGGTCAAACATTTCAATCAAAAGTTGTGAAGAATAAACCCTGTGAAGGTTAGACCTTCACAGGGTTTATTAGACGCTATACAAGTACAGCTCCGTGTTTGTATCAAGGCATTGGAAGTTAACTAGAAATGTGTCTGATATGATATCTTTTGCCAAGATGTGAAGGTCTAACCTTCACATCTTGTAAGCTACTAGGTAACAGTACAGGTTTCGCAATGTCCTGTAACGCGCAGGGAAGTGTAGTATATTCCCAAAAGAACAATTAGCAGAGCCGCGAATGCGATATATGTTTGGTACTCACTAATGATAAGTATCGTGCTCAAAGAACCAAAGATACCGAGAAAACCAATCACACAAGGCACGCAAGTAATGCTGGTCAGTATGCCAGCAAATAAGCCAGAAAGTATTCCTGCTCCTCCTTGGGCAATTGCTATTCCTTTTCGTTTTTCTTCATGTAAATGAGTGAAAATGAATACTTGTAAAAGTATAAGTAGCGAGGTGGCGAGAGAAAGAAGTACGAAGAGTAGAAACTCTGTTGGTGTATAGAGTCCCATTTGAAAAGAAAGTGTATTCCCAGGGATTGTTGCAACGGGGATATAAATGTACAACGATATTAGGGATACGAAAAGTGCAATCAATGCAGCTCGGTAATTCCATCTGCTAAAGATAGTCTTAATTGCAAGATTGATTATGCGAAGACGTGTCATGTGGTCTCCATATTAACATGCCGGTTGTTCTAAGCATGGAGAAAAGAAATAAGGCAAACCCCCGCAGCTTCGCTGCGGGGGTTTGCCTTATTTCTTTTCGTCTAAGACTCAGATTCCTCTGGCTTTTCTTTTGGCTTTTTAGTTGGCATTCCTTGGATAATCGGTGCTAAGTGTAGAAACTCAGGCAAACGATTGAGATAGGGGATATATGGGAATAATATAAAGATTAACAATAAGGCACCGAGGATTTCTCCTGCAATTTGGTCTCCATTGGGATTTTCCAAAAGATTGAATGCAGTATTAATTCCTCCTAGTGGTAAGAGCCACCATGAACCTGGTGGAAGGCTCCATAAGCTCCCAGTGTCATCTTTTGCCATGCCGTACTGAGCAGTATCCATGTTAAGTGATTCTGCCTTAGCATCAAGCACTCCCATATCACTCAGGAAACGTAGCGAGTAAGTATCATTTGTACTAGGATTCTCTTGGTTTAGTATGGACTCATACAGCCCATTTTTTGCCATAGGCATAAGTGTTCCTATCATTGCAATGACCGGATTGGTAGTGCTGGCGATATTATTTAGAACGTTTGTACTGGTAGCAGAAAGATAATCTTTTGCTTCTTGTGTGTAGGCCTTTTGCTGTGAAGGAGTTGCATTCTTAAACACTGTCCACGCATTATTTTGGTTACCAACCATGTATTGCTTGTATGGAGTTACTACGAATACTGTGCGAGTGTCAAAAGTGTAAGGGTCAATTGAGTCAAAGTATGTAGCAGTGTCTGACGTATGATTGAACTCTTGCAACATAGTTGTAGCTACAAGACTCGGATTTTGTTGCACTATATCTGCTACACGTACCGAAGGGACGTATGGAGAATGGAAGAAAAATGCAAGAACAAAGATAGCAACCGCAAGTACACCACCACGGATAAATAGCTTCCAGTGATTTGCAGGTGCCATAGTATAAGGGATGTCTTTACGGTAAGGGCGCGAAACACCATAAGTATGTACGAGGATATAATGAAGGAGAAAGAAGAACAGAATAGTGAGAGGAATGATAACTACGTGTATGGCGAAAGCCTGTGCGTAGTTAAGAGGATTGAGCCAATACCCCAAATTGGCACCGTTCCAGAAGTCTGCTCCGGAAACTGCTCGATATTGAGAAGAAAAATCTCCACGTAAACCATAGCCAAATTCAGTTTGAATAAGCACTAAAGAAAACATAAGAGCACCAAGAACCCATATCATTCTGCGAGGAGCACGAAAAGCGCTAGTAGAGAAACCTACAATAATATGAAGTATGAGTATAGCAATGAAAGCTTGTGCCGACCAAAGGTGTATGCTGCGGAAATAGATACCCCACGCAGCGCTAGTCCACCAGTTTTGACCTAGAAATGCCATAGTGATACCAGTTACGATGAGTATCATGAGAGAGGTAAGTGCCATGAAGCCAAGCGAGTAGAATATTCTGTTGCCATAGGATGGCATTTTGTGGATATATATTTTATCTACTAACGTCTTAAACGCATTTGTTTTTGCATCGTATTCCTCTATATCTTTTTTGTCCTCGTTCATATTTTTATATTCCTTATTAGAGTTATATCTAACATCGTAGCATGAGATTTGTTGCAAATAGCGTGTTTATGCACCTAACTGAAATGCATAGATACTTTTTTATTATTGGCGTGTGTGTTGTCAGAATGCTGTGGATTTTTAAATATAAAATACAGTCCAATCAATTAACTCAAAAACCTTGGGAAGGTTAGACCTTTCAAAGGTTTATAAGTTATTAACAATAGGACTATTGCTCGTATACTCGGTATCTTGTTAAGATAAGAATATGGAAAATTCACATGAAGATAGAACGTTCGCGTTACTGCGCATCGTGTTTGGGTTAGTGTGGCTGGCGGATGCTTCGTTAAAATGGACACCAGCATTTATAGCAAACTTTACTAGCTACCTTACTGATGGCGCACAAGGTCAGCCTGCGGTGGTACAAGCATGGATCTATTTCTGGGTTCATACTGTTTCAGTAGACCCACATTTTTTTGCTATCGTGGTTGCACTAGCAGAAACTGCAATTGCCATCGGGCTCATCTTTGGTCTTTTTACTAAAATAGCTATGTCGGGAGGTATTGTGCTCGCACTTGTTATATGGACGACTGCAGAAGGGCTTGGTGGTCCTTATGTGTCTGGCTCTACTGATGTCGGTACAGCAATTATTTATGTTTTGGTATTTGTTGCTTTATGGCTTGGGAGAAGTTGGAGATACGCAAGTGTCGATAAGTTCATAAGAAATCACTATTCGAAATTCCTTGGTAAGTGGTAGACGTAATTCTTATAAAATAAACAAGTATTTGTAATAAAGCAAGTTATGTTAAGGCATAGCTTGCTTTATTAATTCGGTATTAAGATATTTGTTAGAAACTATACGGTCATTATGTTTTTATGCACTATGTGTGGCAGTCCAGTGATAAAGGTCTTCTAGGGCTTTAATACCGTCGCCTACGGCGATATTGTTTTGGTGGTAGAGTTCATCTGTACAATCTCCAGCCGCCCATACACCTTCTACGGAGGTGCGCTGGGTACGTGGGTCTACTTGCAAATGCTGTGTGGCATCTTTTGCAAGAAGGTCTTTTACAAAATCAGTGTTTGGAATAACACCAGCCTCAACAAAGATACCAGCTACTGACAGTTCTGTAGTATCGCTGGTATCTTTGTCCTTAACGACGAGTCCAGTAACGAATTTATCCCCAAGTACTTCAATTGTCTCTGCGTGGGTAATGACACGCATGTGAGGGTGCTTTAGAAGCTCTGCAACGGTCACTGGGTCTGCTTTGAAGTCTTTATGGCGATGTATAAGCGTTACTGACTTTGCGTACGCTAGGAGCTGTGCTGCCGTCTCAAACCCTGCGTTACCTCCACCAATGATAGCTACATCTTGTCCAGAGAACAGAGGTCCATCACACGAAGCGCAATAAGTAACCCCTTTATTTTCAAATTGTACAGCACCTGGTACGTCGAGTTTACGACGAGACGCTCCTGTTGCTATCAGTACTGTACGAGAGCGGTAGGTCTTATTGGAATTTGTTGTTACTTGGAAGACGTTTCCTTCCTGCCTCAATGTTGCTACCCGTTCATTTTCATATACTTCTACGATATCCCGTTTGTACGCATCAAGGTGCTTGCGTAGTGCTGTGGCAAGATTGGCACCAGAAATCTTTACTGTTCCAATCCAGTTTTCAATACCGTCAGAGACAACACTTTGCCCGCCTATTTCTTCAGTAAGAAGAATAGTTGAAAGGTTTTTGCGAGCGGCATAAACACCTCCAGCAATTCCTGCTGGTCCTCCTCCAATAATAATAAGATCTTTGATAGTTTCTGTGGTAGTAGACATATATACATATGATACCGCAAGTAGGAGAACGTGAGCAAGTGCATTGGTATTATAAGAACAGAGCGGCGGATAAATCCGCCGCTCTGAGCAAAGTCTTTTGCGTTATTTCTTATGTCGACGTAGAAATTGTGGAATAGCTCCCCATGCATCTTCATCATCGACTTTAGATGATGCATTAGCGTGCGTAGTAGAAGAAGCCGGTGCTGAAGCCATTTTCTTAGCCACTTCTGGACGTTTTGCTGGAAGTGCTGTTACTACAGGTTCTTCTTTTGCTTTTTTCTTTGGTTCTTGTGCTTGTACTGGAGTAGTGTCTTTCTGCTCGTCTCGCTTAATAACCTCATTATAAATCTTTCCTCGCTCTTCTTGTTGACGGTCTGAAGGCAGTGTAAAGAGAGATGATTCTGGTGCTGAGTCTTCTTGGTATTCATTTGGATCTTCAGGAAAGCCAGTAGCTATGACGATGATGCGAATTTGTCCTTTCTTTAATTTTTCATCACGCATGATACCGAACACAACGCGGGCGTTTTTATCAACAGATTCGTTTATGACTTTTGCTGCTTCTTGTACCTCTAGAATACCCAAGTCATCAGACCCCGCGACAACAAACAGTACGCCTTTTGCACCGTCAATTGACACACTTAGAAGTGGGGAATTAACCGCACGACTTGCTGCTTCGCGTGCTCTGTTATCGCCATCAGCAACTCCAATACCCATTAGGGCTGGTCCAGCAGCTTCCATAACTGTTTTGATGTCATTGAAGTCAGTGTTGATTTCTCCTGGAGTAGTGATGATGTCGGAAACTCCTTCAACCGCTTGGCGAAGGATTTCATCACAGAGTGCGAAAGCATTTTTTGCCGTAGTGTCTTCCTCGACAATTGTGAGCAATTTGTCGTTAGGAATGATTATGTATGCATCAACTTCTTTTTTCAGTTCCTCGAGTCCACGCTCTGCGATAAGTGTGCGTTGTGCTCCTTCAAACGAAAATGGTTTTGTAACTACTGCAATAGTGAGTGCACCAAGTTCTTTTGCTACTTTGGCAACAATTGCTGAAGCACCAGTACCTGTACCGCCACCCATACCGCAAGTAATAAATACCATGTCTGAACCTTGGAGTGCTTCTTGGACTTCTTGACGTGTCTCTTCTGCTGCGCGTCGTCCGAGCTCTGGGTCCATGCCAGTACCCAACCCTCGTGTTAGATTTTTACCAATGTGGATTTTACGTTTAGCGAGCGAACGATGAAGGTCTTGTGCGTCACTATTTATTGAAATAAATTCAACACCCTTTACTTTGCTATTAACCATGTGGTTAATAGCGTTACATCCTGACCCTCCAACGCCAATAACGCGGATTCGTGCAAAGGTTTCGATTTCTGATTCTACTCGTTTAGACATGATATATTCGGTAATTGATTATTTGTCATGATACCAGAACCAAACATTATTCATATATTGACACTATTAAATACCATGCGGTAATTTAGGGCAAGAATTGATGCACAAATTTGCGAAATAAGCTCCCTATGTGTGCGAGCCCTGGTCTACGAGCCCCTTCGATGTCTCCAGTGAGTCCCCAAAGCGCGATACCGTATGCAACGGCCCAAGTACCATCACGTAATTTTGTGTGTGAAGATGCAACACTTAAGGAATGAAGCTCAGCACTGCGTGCTGGTAGGGAAAGTGTCTTACGTGATAGTTCAATGAGCGTGGCGGTACTTCCACCACCACCAGAGAGAATTACACCAGCTGGAAGAGGTCCACGCCGTCCTATTGTTTTTAAATGTTTCTCGATAAGCTGTAGTATTCGTGTTAGTCGTAATGAAATAATAGTATCGACTTTCTTGCGAGGATACATAGTACCGCCCAATCGTCCCCACTTAACGCGTTCAGCATCTTCAAGTGAGATTTTAAATGCAAGAGCTAAATCGTCAGTTATTTGTGCACTGCCAACAGGAAAGATTTTAATTGAAAGAGGGAAGCCTTCGTCATACACAACTATTGAAACAGTCTCAGCACCGATATTTGCAAGAAGACACCCACGCATCTTCTGGTCATTGGTAAGAGCTACATAGCTACCAGCAAGAGGGGATGCCATTTGGTCAATAATTTCAATATCTGCATCTTCAGTCACTTCTACAAGCGCATCAATCTGAGAAGAAAGGCAAGTAATGAAAAGGAAGTCTGCTTCAAGGCGAGCGCCTTTCATCCCAAGCGGGTTTCCGTACGTCTTTACTCCGTCTACTCTGTATTCAAGCGGTATCTCATGAAGAACACGTCGATTAAGAAAATTAGGCTGCGCCGCTTCGCGCGCAGCCTTTATTGCAATATCAAGATCGAGGTCAGTCACTTCTTGGTCTGCACGAGAAATAATAGCTTCACCTGTGGCACGAGTTTCCTCAAGAGAAATACTACCAATTGCAAGAAATCCGTTTTTAATAGGAACACCTGCCGCTTTTTCAGCGGCACGTTTTGCTCCACGTATGCTCGCCACCACGTCGTCTTTGCGGGTGACGTATCCTTGATGCATACCTCGAGTTGATGCACTGCCTGTACCGATAATACGTAAAGACCGCTTTGACTTATCAGTCACTTCTTCGATGACGACCATTTTCACTTGGTACGTCCCTATATCTATTCCTGTTACTATTCTTCGTGTCATGAGTATTAGTAGGCTTTTCCGTAAATTGTGTGAGAAGTTTCCATTGGCATTTCTCCATTGTAGTGCCATGACGGTATCCTTTCAAATGGAGTAGACCGTGGATAAATAAGAAAACGATAAATAATCTGGGAGAAAGTCCAAAAGATGCTGCTTCTCGTATCGCTACTTTTGGACAAATAATGATTTCCCCATGTTCTTTGCCAACTTTGTACGAGAGTACGTTTGGTACGTATGTCTTTCCGCGCATTAGAGTATTAAGTTTCTTAGCACGAAATTCTCCAGCAAAAACAAGCGACACCTCCCATTTAGGAAGCATAACATGAGCAACACGAGTAAGCAGTAAACCCGGCACACTTTGCCGGGTAAAATTGCGAATATGGAGTGTATTCATGAGTGAATATTATTTACGACGTCCGCGTCTTGCTGTTGGGTCAATCTTTCCGAGCTTCACAAGTGTATTGTAGTTATAACGTCTCAATAGTCCTACTAGTGCTCGTTTGCGGTCGACATTTTTTGAGGTGGCGCGAGCATAGTAACGGCGTTGTCGCATCATACGTACTATGTTTGTACCTTTTGCGCGTCGTGAGAAACGACGAATAAGAGCGACAGAACTTTCGTTCTTTCCACGTTGTACTTCAGTTTGTATTGCACCAATCATATGCTTGCTAATCTAACACAGAGACACAGTGGTTGTCTAGCATTAAGTAAAAAGACTACTTTAAAGAAAGCTCTTTTAGACTCTCTACAATGTTTTCCAAAGGTATAGATGTTTCTGTGTGGTTTGAACGATTGCGTAATAGGGCAACTCCGTCAAAGACTTCTTTTCTTCCCATAATGAGTATATATTCTGGGTTAATTGTTTCAGCGAGTCGCATTTGCTCTGTTAGTGATTCAACACCAATCATTTGTGAAAGAGGTATACGTGCTTTGCGGAGCTCTTCTGTAAGTAGTATTCCTGCGCGCTTTGCTTCATTTCCGATGTGCATGAAAACTATATGTGGCTTTTTCGGTTCACGAACATTTGAGACCGTACCTCGATTTGTGTTGAGACGTACGATAACGGTTGCACTCGGTAGGGCAGTTTCTAGAAAGTGTCCAGTCAGGTCTTGGTAGCGAGAGCCCCAAGCAACTCTCTCATCACCATCACGAAGCTCAAAACAGGTCTCTGTCCATACTCCCGCACGTGATATGAGCTTTGGGGTGAGTGTGTACGGGGTGGAGGTCTCCTCGAGGAATTCCAAGACATTTTCGAAATGTTTACGGCTTGATTCAGAAAGGTGATTAACAGAAGAAGGAATGTCTTCTGTCAATGTGCGTGTTATAAGCGATTCTGTTGCTTCGAAAATATCATGTTTTGCACACTCGATGCAGTCTGAAGGAAGTGCACCTTCATGTTTGCGGAAATAATTTCCTAGTTCACGAGCAAAACGTACACGTGTTTCGCGGTCGCCTATGCTGTTTAGATGTAGTGTCAGGTCGCTTTTTAGTATATCTGTTGCAAAAGCGTGCGCTGCTTTTATAAGTACAGTGTCGGCTATTGCGTGTGATGAACCGATGGCGTGGAATTGTACGATAACTTGTTTTGGTGCTGGTCGTCCGGGAGTGACATTCGTGTGCCATGAAAAAATCGGTTGAGGTATCGAAGGAGTCAGTCCAGCATCGCGCACCTGTTTGAGAAATGCCGCTACTATCCTCGCCATAGGGTCTAGCTCTTGTAACTTGAGTGTGTCAGGGTACGGACGCCTTGGAGGACGCTGTCCTCTTGTAGTTTGTGCAAGGACAGGAAATGGAATAAAGCCGTAATAGTTGCCGATATTATACGCACGGCGAAGTACTTCTTCTGAACGAACCGTGGAAAGCGAACTCATGATGATGTTGTGGTTGCTGTGGAAAGTGTGATGGGGGAGAACGAGTGGGCACCGGGCAAGATACCAAACTTTGAGGGTGGGTAAAGACGTAATAATACTCTACCGATAATATCTTTTGCTGGCATAGGTCCCCATACTCGTGAGTCAGAGCTCCTAGGACGGTTGTCACCCATCATGAAATATTGAGTAGGTCCTAAAGTTATAGACGAATTGTAGCTAGTGTCTTTAGAGGAGATGTAGGGCTCTTTAAGAGTGCGAGAGGCACCGTTTGGTTCAGTAATAGTGGTAAGTCCGTCTTTAATCGTTACAGTTTCGTTAGGAAGTCCGATAATCCTTTTAATGTAGAAAATCGAAGGGTTCCCAGGATAGCGAAAAACAATAACATCGCCACGCTGAGGCTTACTGAAGTCATAAGTTACCTCATCAACAATGAGATAATTTCCGTTTTCAAATGTTGGGTGCATGGACTCTCCATCAACAACAAATGGTTGTGCAATAAAGAGACGGATAGGTACTACAACTACCACAACGAGTAATACAAAAGTAATAATGTCCCTCGCGACGCTCGTTGTTTTTTGCATTGTGTACCTATTGTATGCTTCCTCTATCATGCGTCAACTTTTTGCGTAAAATAGCGTACTTTTTATACGTTGTAAATGACAAAGAATACGTGAAAAAAATGTGCACAGCGCAGAAGTACATCACCTCTCGCATAAGTGTTGTGTGAGTATAAGGTGCGGGTATTTTAGCAATAACACGTGCTACACTAGGGCACATATGGCAGTGGTTATTGTAGGTTTGGGAAATCCTGGTGGCGAGTACGCTAATACGCGACATAACTCTGGGCGTATGGCAGTTGAGCAAGTTGCAAAGCGCAATGATTTTGATACTTTCTCGTTGAAAAAGACAGCTAATGCTCTTGTGTCTGTCGGAGCTATTGACGGAGTAAAGACGTTGCTAGCACTTCCTGAAACAATGATGAACTTGTCAGGCAAGTCTGTTTTGGTGCTAGTAAAATCAAAAAAAGCAGCAGAAAAACTAGTAGTGCTACGCGATGACCTCGACGTGCCACTCGGCACCATAAAGATGACATTTGGGCGCGGTTCTGGAGGACATAAAGGAGTAGAGAGTATTATGCGTGCACTCAAGACAAAAGATTTTGCACAAATTAAAATCGGCATCTCTTCGTCAACACCAAAAGGCAAAATAAAGAAACCAAGCGGAGAGGAAAAAGTAATGAAACACGTTATCGGGAAGTTTTCTCCTAAGGAAGCGCTTCTTTTGAAAAAAGCACTCAAAAAGGCTTCTATTGTTGCAGAGATTTTCGCGAGTGATGGCATTGAAAAAGCAATGCAAGAAGCAAATACAAAATAGCTTTGTATTTTTAGCTAAAAGAACCGCGCACCCTAGGGTGCGCGGTTCTTTTAGCTCTCCAAAGTAGAGAACTATTTTTTCTCTTTGCTGATGTAGGTCAACGTCATGCGCTGCTCCTGTGGTTCAAAAAGACTAATCTTAAACGGATAGGTCTTGCCAAGCTCAAGTGTGTCTCGTAACGCTTGAGCGCTTTCGAACTCACTTATGTGTACGAGTCCAGCCACTCCTTCTTCTATAGAGGCGAGTGCACCGTGCTTGTTGTATTTAATTATAACTCCAGAAACCTCCATGCCTTTCTTGTGGCGTTCACCTGCAGTATTCCATGGATTGTCTTTGAGTGCCTTAATAGAGAGCGACACTTTGTCATCTTTAATCTCAATGATTTTTACTTTCACTGGGTCGGCGACTTTGAAGAGTGTATGGGGGTCTTCTACAAGTCCCCAATCTAGCTCACTGATGTGTACTAGACCTTCAAGTCCAGACTCAATCTTAACAAACACTCCGAAGTCTACGATGCCTGTTACTTCACCTTCTAGTACATCTCCTACTTGGTACTTGTCGATAAGTGATGCTTTTTCTTCATCTTCTGCACCAGTGCGCTCGGAGAAGATAAGCTTGCCTTCTTTAGGGTCGGCAGTAATAACTCGTACAGAGAACGTTTTACCTACAAGCTGTTGAAGCTCCATAAGAATCTTATCTTTATCACCATCAGAGACACGTGGGTAGTGTTCTTTAGTAAGTTGACTTGCTGGCAAGAAGCCTTGTATGCCTTGCCATGACATGATAAGTCCACCTTTATTTGCCTCTTCTACAGTAAGTGTATAAGTCGTCTCTGCAACGATAGCCTGTTCAGCTTCACCCCAAATAGCGGCTTGGCGTGCTTCTTTGAGAGACAGTTCGATGTAGCCTTCGTAGCCAGAGAGCTCGACTACTTTTGCTGTAATCATATCCCCGATATTTGCTTTACGGAGTACGTCGGCAGCGTTAAGGTACTCGCGACCATAAATGAGTCCAGTACCAAAAGGCGGTAAATCTATATACAATCGTCCACGCCCAAGCGCTATGATTGTTCCTTCTATTAAATCTCCTTCACGCGGCGGTGTCGCAATTTGATCAGCAAATCGTGCCATAGGGCTTGCTGGGTCAATATTTGTACTCGCAAAAGCAAGTTGTTTTTCTTCAGTCATTTTATAGTTAAGTATGATGAGTGGTTTGTGACGGATACTGAGATATTTCACGAAAACCTCAGGGTTAGCCCGCGCACGGCTTCTAATGGATACTCTCATCAAAGTACCAGTGGAGAATAGCAGGGAATAGATCTTTTGTAAACGTAAATATCTTGTTAGGAATGGTTGTGTAGTTAGTGTAGATATAGGAATATAGATGCATCTATATTCCTAGTGTGTGGTTTAGACCTGTCGTAACGATGTCCTTTGTGGTAAAATGTAATTATATATGGTTATAACTCATCACGGTGGGCAGTGTTTTAAAGTAACGTTTGGCGACCTTACTCTAGTTTTTGACCCTATTAGCAAGAAAGCAACATTGCCTAGTACACGCCTAGGCGCAGATATTGTTTTTGTTTCTCGCAATCATAAAGACATGAATGGCGTGTCAGAGGCAACAGCCAGTGGAAAAGATACATTTGAGATTAGTGGTCCTGGTGAATACGACCGTAGCGGTATAACTGCACAAGGTTTCCTCACTAAAAGTCGTTATGGGTTTGCTCAAGAACAAGAGGAAGCCGTGAATACTTTGTATTTGGTGGAGCTTGAAGGCATGACAATTCTTCATGCTGGCGCACTTGCAAGTGCAGAGCTTCCTCAAACAGTACGTGAGTCTATCGAAGCAGTTGATATTTTGTTTGTGCCTGTTGGTGGCGATGGCGTACTAGATAGTGCTGCTGCCAGTAAGTTGGTTACTACATTAAATCCACGAATTATCATCCCAATGCACTGGGACGGGATGGGCGAGCCAGAATCTCTCAACAATTTTTTGAAAGAAATGGGGGGAGAATATGAGACTGTAGATAAACTCACACTGAAAAAGAAAGATGCACTTGAGAAAGATGGTGCTATTATAGTAGTAACCCACTGAGGCGTATGATTGACTTCATTAAACGACTACAGGCAAAACCACTACACGTACGTGAACGTATTGCGTATGGTACTGCAGCTGGAGTTACGAGTATTGTTGCGTTAGTATGGTTTACTACATCACTCATGACAACGGGTATGTTGGCACCTGAGCTTTCTTCTGCCGCTTACTTTAATTTACATCATGAGGCATCTGCCGCTGTGGTAGATCGCACGAGTAACACAGCATCAGGGTATCTGGCTGGCGCAGCTGCAGCATCTCTTGGTGCTAGAGAGTCCAGCTCGAAGGCGCATTTACAAATAGTTAGCGTGAGCCGTTCATCGACGTTGGTGGCAAGCTCGACACCGAGAAAGACAGTACTACCGTTCTAAAAACATGACCACAAAAAAGAATGAAAATGAAGAAAATGCACCCGTAGATACGGGTGCGCGGATTATCAATCAGAGCATTACCTCTGAGATGCGTTCATCGTATGTGGATTATGCTATGTCGGTTATTACAACGAGAGCACTTCCTGATGTGCGCGATGGTTTCAAGCCAGTCCATCGCCGTATTCTTTTTGCTATGCGAGACCTTGGGCTATATCCTTCGGCAAAGTTTCGTAAGTC
>VAPF01021099.1_pt1 | contig 22216 bp, 20 predicted proteins | sample 3393931 | NCBI WGS metagenome assembly VAPF01 (sample SAMN08290437, study PRJNA428436) | hydrothermal vent metagenome | isolation source: Deep-sea hydrothermal vent chimney | place: Atlantic Ocean: South-mid Altantic Ridge | depth 2773 m m | reverse complement strand
TTCCGGGCGCCTGAAGTGTTGGGGAGAAAGTGAATTTTTTTCAGGTCCAGGGCGGCCATGATGTCGTCTGCCGGGTTTTCCAGGTCAACGCGGCGCAGGGCAACCGTGACCATTTCCGTGCCGGAGGCGTCAACGGCCTGGCGCATGATCGAACTAGACGCGAATTTGCCGGTGCCGACAAGGAGCCGGGATGAGAATGATATATCGGCAATATTCAGCATTTCAACCGCCTCCTACGAAACGGATCAGTTCAACATTGTCGCCGTCTTTCAGCCCCGGCAGAGGGTCTTGCCCGGACTTGATGATCCGGCCATTGATCTCGACGACCACGGTGTCCGGCTGCAGGTTCAGCGAATCGAGCAGGGTACTCAGGGTGATGTTGTGATCAAGGTTTTTTTGTTGGCCGTTTAAGATAATTTGCATTTTTATAATATGGTTGAGAGCCGGACGGTGATAACCCGTTGACTACGCACGGAATTCAAGGCACTGGTAAACTCTGACAAAGATTTATTAAACATCATAATCCGATATGAGTGGCTTGCCAACTCTGATTTTGGCTGGTTGATGCGGCCCTGTTGTTTGTTCCTGAATCCGTGAAGGCTTGAAGTGATATTCCAGGCAATATGTGGAATTTATTGTATTATATGCCGAATAAACGTATTTTCTGTTTTCACCGCGCCGCCCTGCGGGGCGCTCGATAACAGCGCATCTGCTGCGTTGATAACTCGTTGATATCACATCAGGATAATCAACATCATTGCCGCCTTGCATCTGCACCGTTCTCGAACGCTCACGGATTCAGGTTGTTGATCCGGAAACCGATCTATTGAACCCGGCCGGTCTGCGGGGCAACATAACCGGAGGGTTCGATGCGGCTCTTTTGCAGGATGGCATAGGCGCCGATAACGGCATTGTTGCCGACCTGGCAGTCATACAGCAGAACGCCGGGTTCAAGGAGACAGCCGCTGCCGATTTCCGACCGGCCGGTGATTTGCACGCCGGGATGGATAACGGTGTCACGGCCGACAGGGATATCCAGGGCGATAAAGATGGTTTCCGGACCATACATGGTCACACCGGCAAGCATCAGCTCCCGGTTGCGCCGCCGTTGCAGTTCTTGATGGGCCTGCGCCATTTCAAAGCGCGAGTTGACTCCCAGCACGTCAATGGCTTCCGGGTGGTTATATCTATGAACCTTGCGTCCCCGCCGGTTGGCAATGGAGACGATATCGGTCAGATAGACCTCGCCCTGGCTGTTGTCGGTATCCACCTCCTTGAGAGCGCTGAAGAGAAACATGCGCTCAACCAGGTAGATGCCGGCATTGATTTCCCGGAGTTGCAGCTGTTCGTCAGAGGCATCCTTCTGCTCCACGATTTCCAGGACCTCGCCCTGTTCATTGTTGATGATCCGGCCATAGCCGGAGGGGTCCTCCAGCACGGTAGTCATCAGCGTAATTTCGGCAGCGGTTGACCGATGCTGTCGGATCATGGCATCAAGGGTTTCGGACCGGATAAGCGGTGTGTCCCCGCAGAGAATCATGACCGTCCCGGCTCCGGCGCAGGCCTTTTCCGCGCAGAGCACGGCATGCCCGGTGCCGAGCTGTTCCGCCTGGAGTACGGTGGTGACCGGGTAATCCCGCAGAGACGTGGTAACCGCCCCGGACTGGTGGCCGACAATAACTGCTGTTGTCTCGACAGGGCTTTTGTTCACGGCATCAAGCACATGGTGGAGCATGGGTTTAAAGAAGACCTCGTGCAGCACCTTGGCCCTGGAGGATTTCATGCGGGTGCCCTTGCCGGCAGCCAGGATAACGGCGCTGATCATGTTGTTCATCTCGTGTCGTCAGGTTCAGGTTGATGCCGTCCTTGGCCAGGAGTTCTTCAAAGAGCGGCACGTCCTTGAGAAAACGTTTGTGCTGCTCATCGGTGCAGTACCCCATGACCGGTTCGACCATGGCCCGGTTATACCAGGAGCGGTCAAAGAGGACCAGTTCGCCGGCCGCCGGCATCCCGTCCTTCGAAGATGATCAGGCTCCGCATGCCCGTGGCCTTCATGTGCTTCTGTAGTTTCATGAGTTCAACGCTGCAGCGTTTTAAGTTCAATCTCGTATTCAAGCTGCGACTATTTGATCCAAACAGGAACCCGGTTGCCCCCCCTTTTTCTTTTCTCTGAATTTATAGGCGGTCCCTTCAAAAAGCCTGAATTTTGCCAGGGAGTTTTTTTTCTTGTCCGTCATCTCTCTTTCCCATGGTTGGTAAGGGAGAGCATTACGCGTTTCTTGCAAAATAAGCTTGCGTTCCTCGTTTGGTCTTGTTACCTTGGAATTCACAAGGAGGCAAGACCATGACAACGGAACTCATCATACGTGGCAAACATATCACTCCGGCGGTTCTTCGTCAAATAAAGAGCGTTATCGCCAAGCGTTGGGACCTGGGCCGCGTGGCCATTTCCAGGGAGCTTTGCCGGTTGTGGGACTGGCGGCAGGAAAACGGTTATCTCAAGGAGCAGGTGTGCAGGATTTTGCTGCGAAAGCTGGAGGACAAGGGATTCATAACCCTGCCGCCATCAAAGTCAGGCATAGCCAATTCACCGCACCGCCGGTATTACGTCCCCCCGTCTGATCCGCCCGAGGTGGATGATACGCCACTGGAGGTCATCTTTGGGGATCTGCCTCCCATCCGGCTGGCCATGGTTCGGAGGACCGCTGACGAAGGGTTGTGGAATTACCTGGTCTACCGGTATCATTACGAAGGTTTCCGGATTATTGTCGGGGCGCACCTGAAGTATATTGCCTGGGCGGGCGAACGGCCCGTTGCCTGTTTGTCGTGGAGCTCGAGTGTTTTCAGGATTGCGTCCCGGGATCGCTTCATCGATTGGGAACCGGCCGCCAGGTCGGCGAACATCCGCCATGTGGTCAACAATAACCGGTTTCTGATCTTGCCCGGGATCAGGGTCAAGAATCTTGCCTCGCATCTGCTTGGTCTGTCAGCGAGGGCCATTGGCCGTGACTGGCATGGGTTCTATGGCTATCCGCCTTTTTTATTAGAGACCTTTGTCGATCAGGCCCGGTTTGCCGGGACCTGCTACAAGGCGGCCAACTGGACCCTTGTCGGCGAGACTGCGGGGTATGCCAAGAAAAAGAATCAATTTTATGAACATGGCCGGAAGAAAGATGTCTATGTTTTGCCGCTGGCCCGTGATTTTCGCAAACGGTTACAGTATGTTCATAAAAGAGACGCATGATGAGCGCCGCCTTAGATATCAGCATTCCGGATGCCCGCCCCAACAGGAACTGTTTGAGAGATACCGTGATATGATGCACAAAGCCGTTGACACATTTGTTGATTCCCTGGCCGGAGATCTGCTTTCCGACAAAAAGATGACCCTGATCGTGCGAAGATGGGGTGCGGGTGGACACTTAGAGGTTAGAGCAGGGGGCCGATCACCAGAGCGCTGTTCTCTTTGAAACGGTCGAAAAAACTGCGTTGTTTCAGTCGTTCCGTGTCCAGTTGATAGGTACCCCGCAGGTATTCCTGCTGAATTTCCCGAAGTTCGGCTGTGAATTCCTTGTTGTAGACAAAGAGGGTCAATTCAAAGTTGAGCCAGAAACTGCGCATATCAAGATTCACGGAACCGATCAGGCTGAAGTCGTTGTCCACTGTGATGGTTTTAGCGTGGAGCAGCCCTTCGGTAAAGAGCATGATCCGCACCCCGGCCATGGCCAGGCGTTCATACAGGGCATTGCTGGCATAGTGAACGAGTTTGGAATCGTTTTTTTCCGGGACGATAATGGTGACCTCGACACCACGGTCGGCGGCGGATTTCAAGGCGGCCAGGATGGCATTGTCGGGAACAAAGTAGGGGGTGGTCAGGATCAGTTCTTTGCGCGCGGCATAAATGGTGGTCAGCAGCAGGTTGTGAATGGCCTCTTCGGCAAAACCTGGTCCTGAAGGGACAATCTGCACCGGCGCTTTTCCGGTTTCTGGCACCGGATGGATATCGTCCAGGTCGATCAGGTTGTGGGTGTCGGCATTGGTCTCTATCATCCAGTCGGATAAAAAGGTGGCGGTAATCGCCTCGACGATCGGTCCTTCGACCCGGACCATGGTATCGATCCAGCGGCCGACATTTTCGTTCCGTTTAAAGAAGAGCGGGTCGATCATATTCTGGCTGCCGGTATAGGCGGTACGGCCGTCAATGACGACGATCTTGCGGTGGTTTCTCAGGTCAATACGGACAAAGAGCGCCTGAATGATACCGGCCGGCAGGGCTTCGACGACCTCAATCCCCCCGGCCCGCATCTCGGCAACGTGTTCGCCGCGCAAAAAAAGTTTGCTGCCGATTGAATCGAGCAGTATTCGACAGGTAAGCCCCCGCCGGGCCGCGCGTATCATGGCCGCTGCCACCTCATCGGCCAGGCCGCCTTCGTTCCATATATAAAATTCGAGAAAGCAGCTGGAGCGGGCCTGGTCGATATCAATGATCAGGCTGTGCAGAAAATCCTCTGCCTTTTTTATAAGAGTCAGTTTGTTGCCGCCCATGGCGGGAAGGCCGACGACGGTATCGGCCTGACGGTGGATCGGCCGACATTCAGGGTTGAGCTGGTTCCAGTCGATGGTGGGGCGCTGCTTCAAATTCCTCGCCCAGCGGGTGAATATGTGCAGATCGGAGGCGACCCGTTCGGCCCGTTTTTCTCCCAGCCGGTTTTCACCGAACAGTAGATAGATAACGGCCCCGACCAGCGGCAGAAACAGGATAACGACCAGCCAGGCCAGGGTAACGCTGGCGGCCCGCTTCCGCATGATGACCCGCAGGGCCAGGCCCATGCGAATGGCTAGGTCGGTAAGGAAAACGGATGAAGTGAATATCCAGTAAAAGTTGTTCATGCCGCTCAAGAGGTTATGGAAAAGATGAAGGATATGGATAACTTTCCATGAATTGAATCGGCAGGTCAAGGGAAATTGTTATCAGGTACTTATATTTCAGTGTTTTTCTTTTTTTTGTTTTCTGTTAAAGTAAATCTGCCTGACGCTGTCACCAAGAGAGGAGGCGATCCGCCGTTTTTCCCAGACCCTGGAAAAATTTAGCAAGATTTCTTTATGAAGATCAAGGGATTTACCGCCGCTGCGGTCAAGGCGGCTATTCGCGACCAAGACCGGCTTGATCTGGGGCTTATTTATTCGGAGGTCCCAGCCGTGGCGGCCGGTGTCTTTACCTCCAACCGGGTGAAAGCCGCGCCGGTTCTCCTTGATATTGAGCGCCTTCTTCAGGGTAAGGCCCAGGCTGTTCTGGTAAACAGCGGTAATGCCAATGCCTGTACCGGCAGGCAGGGGATGGAGGTGGCGGTCGCCGCCGGGGCGCTGGCGGCCAAACAGCTGGGTATTGCCGAGGAAATGGTGCAGCTCGCCTCCACCGGCGTTATCGGCTTGCCGTTGGATATCAAGTGTTTTGAACGGGTCATGCCGGAGCTGGTCAAAGGCCTGTCCAGTGATGGTTTTGATGATGTCGCCCGGGCAATCATGACCACTGACACCTTGCCGAAGACGTCGTTCAGACGGATTGAGATTGACGGCACGGAGGTGTCCATTCTCGGGATTGCCAAGGGTTCGGGCATGATTATGCCGGACATGGCGACCATGCTTTGTTTTGTCCTGACCGATGCCCAGGTTGTGTTTCCGGAACTGCTCGCCATCGTCAAGACCGGGGTGGAGCAATCCTTTAACCGGATCACGGTTGACGGTGATACCAGTACCAATGACATGGTTCTGGCCCTGGCCAATGGTGTTGCCGGCAACCAGTGGATTGATGAAGATAATTCCAGGGGCCGCGAGATCTTTGAGGCCGCCATGGTGGATATTTTCAAGGATCTGGCTCTGAAGATTGTCGCCGATGGCGAAGGGGCCACCAAGGTGGTGACGATCAGGATAACCGGCGCCAGGGATGAGGACGGGGCCATGAACGCTGCCCAGACCATTGCCAATTCATCCCTGGTAAAGACTGCATTCTTTGGCGAAGATGCCAACTGGGGGCGGATTGTTGCCGCGTTGGGCAGGTCGGACTGCCGGTTTGATCAGGACCGGGTCTCTTTGTTTTTTGATGAGATACAGATGGTGGAAAACGGCATCGGTCTCGGTCCCCGGGCGGAGGCGGCATGTTTAACTGTACTCAGGAAAGATCATTTCACGGTCACGGTTGACCTCAATGACGGCCTGGAAACGGCCGAGGTCTATACCTGTGATCTTTCCCTGGATTATATCCGTATCAATGCTGATTATCGCTCGTAGGCCCGAACCAGATGCTGCCGGGGCCTGAAGAAAAGATATGGATTCTGCCGGAATAGGTGGCAATGGATGCCCTTGTCGCCGATATCGGCCGGGCCTTCACGATAGAGTTCGAACCGCAGTCTGCGGTTACTGTTACCTGGTTTGATACCTTTGACTGGCGTTTCTACCGTTGCCGGAAAGTACTCCTGCGGCAGAATACAGATTTGTGGCGTTTATTGCCCCGGAATTCGGTCGAGGAGACCGTCTCCCTCCAAGGTAAGGACCTGGCCGGCTGCCGGTTTTCCCCGGACTTCCCCGCCGGCCGGCTGCGAGGGGTTCTGGAGCCGGTAATGGGCGCGCGGACACTCCTGCCCTTGGTTACCTCGATTCGTCTGGAGTTGGCATGAAATCGTTGATCCTGTCTCGCCCTTTCATGCCTTGGAAGGAGGTGTCCGCCTCACCGGACGTTGCCCTCTTGATTACAGCTCAACGTTTTCCATTACCCGGAAGCCGGAGATGTCCGCCCGTCAGGCAGCCCTGGCTATTAATGAATTCTCGCCTGCGCGGGAATGACGGTGTGGTGAAGATTCAGGGTTTTTACGAGTCCATCAATTAAAGAAACTGCAGAATAATCCCGGTATCTTCAATGATTTATCGGTGCAACTGGAGATGTTGCACCAGTACCTTGCCCGGCTGCGGCCCGGTTCCGGCAATATCTGCGGTACCGATTATTCCGGACTTGATTTGTTGCCTGCTGATTTTTCCTGCCGCAACCGCCTATGGCGGATTGTGGGCGGAGATAGAGAAGCACCTCGGCCAGACAGCCTAATTTTTTTGCTCATTGGACGATTGAAGAAACCCGGCTTCCCATTTGTCTGGCGAAGGGATCAACACTATGAATGAAAAAAACAAAAGAATATTGTTGTTAGATTCTATTTTGTTAGGTGTGGTCGGTGCATTGGGCGCGCAAGTATTTCTATTTTCTCTCAATTTGGTTCAGCACTATTCAGCAGTATTGGTAGCAGGATACAATTCGCCGGGATTGCCGGGTATCGGAGGAACATTAATTCAGACGTTGAGTCATTCCCGCCATTTTATGGTAATCGCCGTGATTGTCTTTGGTGGTTTAGTCTCCGGGATATTAGTTTATACATTTGCCCCGGAGGCCGAGGGGCACGGGACAGATACGGCGGTCAGGGCCTTTCATAGAACCGGCGGCCTGATACGTGCCTGTGTTACGCCATTAAAAATGATCGCCTCTGCTTTAACTATAGGAACCGGTGGGTCGGCTGGACGTGAAGGCCCGACGGCTTTATTTAGTGCGGGGATAGGCTCCATATATGCAACCATTAAAAAAAGTTCAAACCGGGACAGAAGATTACTTGTCTTGGTAGGCATGGCTGCGGGGTTGTCGGCGATTTTTAAATCTCCTATAGGGACGGCCATTTTTGCAGTTGAGGTGCTATATGGCGAGATGGAACTTGAGGCAAGCGCTTTGGTTTATACCTTGTTGGGTTCTGTTGTCGCCTACATGGTAAGTGGCTTTTTTGTTGGCTGGGAACCCCTGTTTAAGGTATCGCAAAATTTGCTTGTTACAGACCCGGAAACAATATTTTACTTGTTGATTCTGGCTGGAGCCAGCGGGATTGTCGGCGTTATTCTCCCCAATGTATTTTATGTTATAAGGGATTTTTTTCATAGTATCCCCATCGCCCCGCATTTCAAGCCCGCAATAGGCGCATTATGTGTTGGCTTGATCGCAATTGTTTTCCCCCAGGTTTTAGGCGGTGGCTATGGATGGATCCAAAAGGCTATTGATGGCCAAATATTTATATGGCTTTTGCCGGTAATTATGATTGCCAAGATGTTTGCTTTTGCCTTTACCGTCTCTTCCGGTGGTTCCGGTGGTGTTTTTGCCCCTAGCCTGTTTCTGGGTGCTTTTCTAGGGAGTTTTTTAGCATTATTATTTCATCAATCCAGTGCTATCTTTGCCATGATAGGCATGGCTGCCGTATTTGGAGCTGCTGCCAGGGTGCCGATAGCAACAGTCATCATGGTTACCGAGATGACAGGAGGATATAGATTATTAGCCCCCACTGCTTTAACTGTTTTATTTGCTTATCTTTTGCAAGTTTCCCTGGTGAGCATGTTCAACTTGAAATACAAAAGCCTGTATGAGGCGCAAGTCCCGGACCGCTCATTTTCTCCTGTGCATCAAATCGATGAATTGAGAAATATACTTTCATTTTACACCCCGAAATTATCTTTGAATCCAAAGAGAATCAATAGGGCGGATCTGTTAAGCCTTTTAGAATCGAGTATCCCTATAGATATACCAAATGGAAAGCAAATTTTTTTCGGGTCATTAAAAAATAATTATCCGAAATTTGACGATGACAGCAAATGTGAATTATTTTATATGAAATATAAGGATGCAGAGGTAATGGCAATATTCAGGGATGGCAGCTGGATATATCCACAATGTGGTATAGATTTACAAAAAAGAGACGAATTGCTCCTTATGGGGCGCCCGGATGTTATCGACAGAATAAAAATAGATTTTAATTCTGTCTCCAGGACCTTTTCTCAGCTTGGTCTCCAGCAGCAAAAGCTGGATCAGTCGTAAAAAAGTTGAAAACGCAATAAGCGGCAGTTTATGCTCAACGTAACATGCTGAAATTGAAAGTTTTCGGAGAATGAACTCGCCAAGGTGCGCTAATTAATGGTAACATACCGGGAAGGTGGCATAGATGCATATTTTATTATGTCGGACAAAACAAAATCACATTGCCTTCGAATATTTTATTTTTAACATAACAATGGATCATGGCACAAAGTAACCGAGCACATGAAGGGGGGCGGATCGAGGGTGTCTCTCTTGCTTCATTTCTGCAACTGTTGGAACAGGAAAGGAAAAGCTGTACGCTTATTGTTTCTTCCGGGGACCAGGAAGGCCGGTTTTATTTTGCAGAAGGCGTTCTTGTCGATGCCCGCTCGAGTGGCGAGAGCGGGCAGGAAGCGGCATCCGCCATTTTGTCCTGGCCCCACCCCTCATTCAGTGTTGCAAGGGCGGAAGATCGGATGCGTCGCATCAATCTGCCTCTGGCGCATATTCTTTTGGCTGCCGCTCAAATACATGATGAGAGCCAAGAAGATTTGGTGGCAGCGGAGACGCAGCCACCAAAAAGGTATGCGGACGCTGCCGATTTTCATGATGACCCGACGGTGAAACGCCTGGTGCAAACCATTCTGTCCACCCCCGGAGTCCAGCACTATTTTATTCTGGACCGTCATGGCAAGGTCGTTACTCAGTCATCCCGGCAACTGAAGCTTGCTGATTTTATAACCTACTGTATTGTAAGTGGTATTCAAATGCGGAATCGACTGAAGGTAAAAGGTCCTCACCGTATCCATTTAGTTTTCGATAATGGAGAATCACTTTTGATCATGCCGGGGGCGGGCATGATCATCGGACTGTTGCTTGACGAAGATTCATCTGCCGGCGATATCGAGGATCAGCTTCGTCCCGTCCTGGCCGGTCAGTAGGATTGCACGGTGGTTATGTATGAGAAAACTACTAGGTGAAATATCGGTTATCCCCGGAGTGACCGGGTCATGTATCTTTGATAGGAATGCCGGCGTACTTTGTACCGATCTCCAGACTGAATTGCCGAAAGATCTGACCGAGTCGGTTTGTATGCATTTTGTTCGTCTCCTGCAGATGGGCAGGATGGACAAGTTGAACATCAAGTCGGCCCATTTCCGGTTTGACCGGTATGCTGTCATCGGCATGGGCCTTGCTCCGGAAGTTATGCTGTTGACAATCTGCGAGGCGGATGCCAACTGTTCTCTTGTTGCCACCACTGCGGCCATGCTTGCTGACGATATGCGTGATGAACTCTTCGGGAAACTCTCCCCGTCATCAACTCCCGCTATGATGGTTGCCAATAAAGAAGACCCTGCCTGCCTGCTGGTTACGGATGATGAGAGCAGCGGTGCCGAGGACGTGCAGTTGCTCCTGGAGAAGATTGAGCACGCCCTTGCCGCTGCCATTGGCCCCCTCGCCGGAATGGTTATGGGGGGCTGTTTGGATAAATGGCGTCAAAGCGGCCCCTCCTCACCCGGTCGCCTTCCCGAGTTGGTCTCTATGCTGATCAGGGAGATTAAAGATCCGAAACTGGCCGAAGATTTCAAGTCGCGCATTCAACATCTTCTGTAGATATTTTGTCACGACTCAGTTATCGAGGGCAGAGCCGGAAGGGTGACCTGCCAGGGCCGCCTTCCGGCGCCGGAGTCTCCGGCTCGCTCCGTTTCCCCCCACTGTCACAAATGCAAGAAAAAGGTAACTGCCGGCCAGGGGTTTGCCGCTGAAAAATGGAGGATGAATGTGCGCTGGCAGTATCGAACCATACTGTTTGAGTTTCAGAAAGATAGTTTCCTCGGTGACAAGTACATCGACGATGAAGAGCTGGAAACAACGCTGAACGAGCAGGGGAAATCGGGCTGGGAACTGGTCGCTGTTACTCCTGTTCGGGAAGGCATTCTGTCTTTTTTCAAGAGAATGCTTCAACCAGCCGGACCAAAGGCCAAGCCGCCGGCTAAAGGCGCCGGCAGCCGGGCACCGGCGGCCGGCAAGCAAACTGTGGTGACCGCCGAACAGTTGCAGCGCGAGGAGAAAGAACATATTCGTCGCCTGGAACAAGAGCGGCGGGAGGCCATGCTTCGGCAGGAACAGGACTTGGTCGGCGAGATCAAGATTCGTTGACGGCCGGCGGTGGAGACAAGGTGGGTAGCTATATTTTAAAACGATTACTGTTGATGATTCCCACCCTGTTCGGGGTTATGTTCATTACCTTTATGATCACCCAGTTTGTCCCCGGCGGCCCGGTCGAAAGGATGATGGCCCAGATTGAGGGGCATGGCGTCGGGGGAGAGGCGGTATCGGGGACAACCGGCGCCATTTACCAGGGAAACACGGGGTTGGACCAGGCGCGCCTGGCGCAGTTGCGGAAATTCTATGGTTTTGACCAGCCGCCCCTGAAGCGTTTTGTTACCATGATGGGCAAATACCTGGTGTTTAATTTTGGTGAAAGTTATTACCATCATCAAAGTGTCGTCAGCCTCGTCATTTCCAAGCTTCCCGTATCCATGTCCCTGGGCCTCTGGTCATTTTTTATCGTCTATCTGACCTGTATCCCCCTGGGGATTGCCAAGGCGGTCAGGGACGGCAGCCGTTTTGACGTCGTCACCAGTTCCATCATTATGGTCGGCTATGCCATTCCGGGATTCGTGCTCGGTATTGTCCTGATTGTCCTCTTCGGCGGCGGCAGTTTCTGGAGTATTTTCCCCCTCCGGGGGCTGGTCTCGGATAACTGGCATCAGCTCGGCCTGATGGCCAAGATTATGGATTATCTCTGGCATATGGTTCTGCCGGTGATCGCGAGTACGGTCAGCAGCCTGGCGGTCATGACCCTGCTCACCAAAAACAGCTTCCTGGAGGAGATCCGCAAACAGTATGTGATAACGGCCAGGGCCAAGGGGTTGTCTGAAAAGCAGGTGCTGTATAAACACATATTCCGGAATGCCATTATTCCCATCATTACCGGATTTCCCGGTTCCTTTATCACCGCTTTTTTCACCGGCAGTCTGTTGATTGAAACGATATTCTCTCTTGACGGCATGGGGCTTCTGGCCTATCAGTCCGTGATGAACCGCGATTATCCCGTGGTCCTGGGAACACTCTATTTTTTTACCATCATCGGCCTGGTCTCCAGGCTCCTTTCCGATCTCAGTTATGTTATGGTCGATCCCCGAATCAGTTTTGAGCGTATCCAGTAAAAAAAGACCATGGCCGGAGAGCAAAGAAAAAACAGCCTGACCAGGCGGCGCTGGCATAGTTTTTGTCAAAATAGGAGAGGTTATTACAGCCTGATTATTTTTGCCATCATTTTTGGTACCAGCCTTTTTGCCGAGGTTCTGAGTAATGATAAACCCTTGCTGGTGCAGTATAACGGGAAAGACTATTTTCCCATTTTCAAGGTCTACCCGGAAACGGTTTTCGGCGGGTACTTTGCAACTGAAACGGATTATCACGACCCTTTTATTCTGCACAAGCTGACGACAAACGGTAACCATGTTTTTTTTCCTCTCAACCCCCACAGTTACAACTCCATTAACCTGTCGCTTGACCGCCCGGTTCCGTCCCCGCCGAGCCGTGATAATTTTCTCGGTACCGACGATCGGGGCCGGGACGTCCTGGCGCGCCTTATCTATGGTTTCCGGCTTTCCGTCCTTTTCGGCTTCGCGCTGACCATAGTCGGTACCCTGCTGGGGATTGTCGCCGGCGCGGTGCAGGGATATTTCGGCGGCAGGACGGATCTATTCTGCCAGCGTTTCATTGAGGTCTGGAGCGCTATGCCCGAACTCTACCTGTTGATCATTTTTGCCTCGATCTTTAAACCCAGTATCCTGCTTCTCCTGATCCTGCTTTCCATGTTTGGCTGGATGGGGCTGTCGGATTATGTGCGGGCTGAATTCCTGAGAGGGCGCAACATGGAATATGTGAAGGCCGCCAAGGCCCTGGGGGTGGGAAACCTGACCATTATGTACCGGCACTTGCTGCCCAACGGCATGACCCCGGTGATCACCTTTCTGCCGTTCCGGATGTCAGGCGCAATCCTGGCCCTGACCAGTCTTGATTTTCTTGGCCTGGGTGTCCCGCCTTCCACCCCGAGTCTCGGGGAGTTGCTGGCCGAGGGCAAGGCCAATATCAATGCCTGGTGGTTGTCCTTGTCCACCTTCGCTGTTTTAGTCGGTACGCTGGTTTTGTTGATTTTTATCGGCGAAGGACTCCGCCAGGCCTTTGATCCGCGCAAACAGTAGCAGGAGATGTGGTGGGTAATAGAACAGCCGTAGAACAGCCGGGAATAACGCTGGATTCTGGAGATTGGTGTTTTTGGGGAGGCTCTGGGACAAAAGCCGTAGAAGTTTTTCCTCAGGGCAGGGGGACTTAAGTTCGTTTTTGACGGTTCCGGGGTTACTGGGACTGGATCATTTTACGCAGTGACTCAATTTCCTGTTTTAGAGCGTTTTCCCTCTCATCGAATTCAACCCGTATTCTCTTGAGCAAAGATTTGTAATCCTCGACGGTTTCGAGCCGTTCTTCCGGCCTTTCCGTTGCCGGTTCGGGAGCTTCCTCCTCTTCGCCAAAGAAAAGATCAAGATTGTCTTCCAGCTCCTCTGACGGCTGTTTATCAGTGGTTTCGGCAGCGCTTTCCTGTTTGTCAAGGTTAAGTTCCTCCTCCACTGATTGCGCCAGGGCCGCGGTAATCTCCCCGGTCTCTTCCGCCGCTGCTTCCGCCCCGGACCCGGCTGTCACTGCCGGCGCAGATTCCTGCGTTTCGTCAGCACCTCCAAAGAGGAAGTCGAGTTTCTCTTCCAGTTCCTCGGGCGGCTGCTGGTCGGTTAGAGCTTCCCTCTCGTCCCCGGCATCTTCATCTGTTGCATCAGCCAGTGCCGGGGTGATTTCAGCGGTTTCTAAAGTTATACTTTCCTCTTCTGTCAGGAAATCATCCTCGGTTATGGTCTCCATTGAACTGTTCACGGCCCCGGCCGCCGCCGTCCGGCCCGGCTTGGAAAACTCTTCTTCTTCGCCAAAGAAAAGATCAAGGTTGTCTTCCAGTTCCTCGGACGGCTGCTTGTCGGTTTCCCCCCGGGCTTCTTCCTCGTTCCCGGTATCTTCGTCTGTTGCCTCGGCCAGCGCCGGGGTGATTTCAGCGGTTGCCAAAGTTATACTTGTTGCCAAAGTTATATCTTCTTCTTCTGTCAGGAAATCATTCTCGGTTATGGTTTCAATAAGCTCCTCTTCGGTCCCTTCTTCTCCTGTTGTTGCAGGATTCGGAGTTTCATCCACGCCGCCAAAGAAGGAGTCGATTTTTTCCTCAAGTTCTTCCGGGACTTCGGCTGCCCCGGCCGCTATCTCCTCTGCCACGTTGAAAGTGTCCTCTTCCATGGTGTCGGCCAAGGCGGGAGTAATTTTACCCTCTTCCGGTTCTTTTTCCGGAATATTGTCGGCAACAGTCTCAAGCGTCGGGACCATGGTCTCTGCCGCCAATCCTTTTTCAGGGAGGAGGTCAAGTTCTTCTTGTGCAGGCTGTACGGCTTTGGCACGGTTGACGACCAGCAGTTTCAGGTTATTTAAGTCGTTGACCCTTTCGGTAAGGATCGTCCGGCGTTTCCCGGCATCAAGGTCTTCACCTTCGGCAAGGAGCTGTAAGCTTTCATAAAAGGAGTGAACCAGGGAAAAGGCCTCAGGATGAGCGTCGGCCCTTTCGTCGGTGATATATAAACGCAGAGCATTTAATCCCTGGATAAGGATGAGCATATAGCGGTCTTCGGCAAAGCGCTCTTGCTGGACGTCAAGTTGTACAGACAGGTCCCGCAACCCCTGGTCGGTTACCTCCCAGTCCAGTCCGAGGACGATCGCATAAAGTTTCTGGAGAGACTCATGCCGGTCGGCAGTGGTTTCCGACGTTCCGAGTTCTGAAATGACAGGTGACCCGGGAGCTGCTTTTTTACTGGTTTGAGATATCTGGTATTGGAGAATTTTGAATTTTCTGACATCAGCTTTAAGCAGGCCTGTAATCTCCGGCGCTGTAATGTCTGCCGAAGATATGATTTTTTCAAAATCGTAATACAGGGTCAGGAGCAGTTTCATGGCATTTGGATGGGCATATGCCTGCTCGGCGCGAATGTAGATGCCGGCCTTGTCAAGTCCCTGCAGGTATATCAGTGAGACTTGATCATTGTGAAACATTTCCAATTCCCGCAGATGTCCGATTTCCTGCGAGAGTTCCTCGAGGGTGGCATCGGTAATTTCCCAGTCAAGGGACAGAACAATGGCCTTGAGCTGACGTAACGGGGAATCGGCCGCATTCGTGAATTCGAAGAGATCGACCTCGTCCGTGTCAAAGTTTTCATCAAGAAAGAGGGTGAGGTCCTCAACCTCGTTCAGGGGGGGGACGACTTTATTTTCGTAAGTCTTCATGGGATTTTCCTTACCTCGCTCCACCATACCCGTCCTCTATGAAAGTTTCCTTTGGATGGACATAACTGTTGAAGATATTATTTTTTTTAATGTCTCCGGTACATTGTAGCCAGTCAAGGCGCTTGCCTCAAACGATGGCACCTTGAGTTTACTGTTCAGGTCCTGTTTCAGTACATAGGTAGGGAGAACCGGTATGCCCTGCTTGCGGAGGTCGACCTTGTTGTATTGCATGACCAGGGGAATACGAAATATGGATTCTTTAAGACTGACGAGGTTTTCGTGCAGCTGATTTAACGAGCCGATGTTTTTCCCCCGCATTTGTTGCTGGGAGTCGGCAACGAAAACGATGCCGTCCACTCCCCTGAGGACAAGTTTCCTGGTCGCATTATATTTTATCTGGCCGGGAACCGTGTAAAGCTGGATTTTTAAATCGAAACCCTTGATCTGTCCCATGTCAAAGGGGAGAAAATCGAAAAACAAGGTCCTGTCACCATGGGTTTTCAGACTGACCATTTCCGACTGAATTTGTTTTCTGAACCTGCGGTTGATGTATTCCAGGTTTGTCGTTTTGCCGCCGCGTCCCGGGCCGTAATAGACAATCTTTACCTGGATGACTTTGTCTCTTAAATTTATGAAGCTCAAGATGCTCTCCTGGTCACGGTGTTGCGTAAGCTGTCAGATATCGGTTCGCCTGGCGAAGATATGCTGAGTTACGCCCAGAGTTTCCTGATCGCGTCAATCGTTTCGGCAACATTGAGCCGCAGAAATCCCAGTGAGATTTCTTTGCCGAACATGCTGATCAGCAGGAGTTCATCGTCAATTTTACTGAAATGGATGTTGCAGTCAGTACCCTTGTGAAACAGCAGGGAGAACTCCTGCTCGCCAACGAGTTTGGCCATGGCATCAACTGTTGCGAAGTTACCGGCGGCAAGCGCGGCAAAGGAATAAATATCATATTTATTTTTGTCGTTGTCCTTTGCCGTAATAATGTTTCCGGCCATATCAATGATAATGACGCAGTCAACCCCGATTTTTATGAGCTTCTCAGTCAGAATCTCATCCATTTTTTCAAGTTGTTTCTGACTGACAACACCGTAATTCATAGCTTCACCTCGTTAGCGTGCCTGTCTGCGCACTTACTTTATAGAAGGACTTCATTTTAAATGGTATGCTCAATTAAGTGTAAGTATACGCGAGAAAAAAGATTATATGAAGCTGTTTTTGCTGCTTTTACTATTTTTTAGTCCCGAGGCAGACTTGGCAATGACTTTTTCCTGAATCAGTGAGTGTTCGAGAACGGTGCAGATGCAAGGCGGCAATGAGGTTGATTATCATGGTGTGATATCAACAAGTTGCCAACGCAGCAGATGCGCCGTTATCGGACACCCCGCAGGGCGGCGCGGTGAAGACCGGAGAATGAGCTTATTCGGTATAATACAATAAATTCCATGTATTGCATGGAATATCACCTCAAGCCGTCACGGATTTAGTACCTTACTCCTGAATTCCTGTTATAAAAAACAAGAAAATTGGTCATGTTTTATTTATGATGGACTCGCAAAAAACCTGAATCTTCACCACCCCGTCATTCCCGCGCAGGCGGGAATCCATTAATATCAACGAACTATGGATCCCCGCCTGCGCGAGGATGACGAATAAAATGACTTTTTACGAGACCATCATTTATGTAAACCAGTAGGTTGTTTAGGCTGAAGGCTATTAACCCTACCCTAACAGCCTACAGCCTAACAGCCTGAAAACAGATACGCTGGAAGTTGATTTGGGTTGCGGGCATCGCCCGCCTTGGGTTTTTATTGAACGGGTTGCTGTATATTACACCCTGAACTTGCATCGAAGACCGCTTCCCTCTTGACATCAGGGGAACGCTCCTTATATTTAAAAATAGAAATCATTGTTAATCCGTGGTTTCCTGGACGGAAGGAATGGTCATCATTTCGGTTCGCTTGCAAAAGACGGACGTGTGAGCAGCTGGACGGTTAACCGTTTGACTGCTGCATGGGGAAAAAGGATGACCATCCTCTTTCCGGCCGGCGCCTGCTGAATCGTTCCCCCTCCTTATCGGTTCAATGCAGGCGCCATTTTTTTTGCGGCACTGTTTTTGTTATGTAGCGATGCAGCAATTTTTGCAAGTGCCCTCTTGATATTTCCCGCGCCCCGAATTTGAGAAGATGTTCGGTCGTCATCTGGCAGTCAATTAATTTTATGCCCGTTTTCAGGGCGTGTGAGATCAGGGCGTTCAAGGCCACTTTGGATGAATCTGTTTTCCGGCTGAACATGGATTCGCCGAAAAAAACCTGCCCCAGGGCAACCCCGTACAGCCCGCCGACAACTTTGCCGTCATACCGGCATTCAATGCTGTGGGCAAAACCAAGTTCATGCAGGTGGGAGTAGGCCTGCTGCATTTCCGTGGTGATCCAGGTCCCTTCCCCTTTTTGCCTGCGAATCCGGGCGCAACTTTTGATTATCCCGGCGAATGATGTGTCTGCGGTGATGGTGAAAATTTGTTGGCGAATCGTCCGGGCAAGACGTTTCGGCAGGTGAAATTCATGGGGGAAAAGGACCAGCCTGGGGGCCGGCGACCACCAGAGCAGAGGTTCTTCTTCCCCGTACCAGGGAAAAATGCCCCGACGATAAGCTTCGAGGAGCCGCGGTGCCGACAGGTCTCCGCCGATGGCGAGCAGGCCGTTTGGCTCGGCCATTTCGGGCGGTGGAAACATAATGTCGTTGTTGAGCTGGAAAACAGGCATTGGTCAGGGCTTGGATGCCGGCAGGAATGGATGCCTCCCGGCAAGAAACAGATTCTCCCCGGTAGTGCAACGGTCGGCCCGGCATGGAAAACTTTTCGGTGCACAATGCACAAGGTTGTATCGGTTAATCGTCCAGCAGCAGGCCTACTGTTTTCCGAGCCGGTTCCGGTCCCCAGGTTCCGGCCGGGTAGAAGTGGAGATGTTGATCGTTGGCATGGCATTCCTCGCATTCACGGAGAATCGGGTCCAGAAAAGCCCAGGAGAGCTCAATGCCGTCCTCGCGCCAGAAGAGCATGTGATCTCCCTCCATGCAGTCGAGCAGGACCCGGGCATAGGCGTCCAGCGTCGCTCCCTTGTAATGCTCGCGGTAAGCAAAGTCCATGGTCATGGGGCGCATACAGAGGCTGGTTCCCGGAGTTTTGGTCAGGAAAGTCAGCCGAATGGCTTCATCCGGGTAGGTCTCGATGACTAAACGGTTGGCCTGGATGGTTTCGCCTGTGATTTCCCGGAACAGCCGGGCCGGCACCTCCTTGAACTGGATGACGATTTTTGTTTCCTTGCGGGGCAGTCGTTTGCCGGAGATAAGGTAAAAGGGAACATTGTGCCAGCGCCAGTTATCGATGTAGACTTCCATCAGGGCAAAGGTCGGGGTCTGAGAGTCAGGTTTCACCCCCGGTTCCGACCGGTATCCAATCAGGGGGTCGCCCTGATTGCTGCCGGCACTGTACTGTCCCAGGCAGATTCGGCTGCCCTCTTTTGCGCTGAATTGCCGGAGGGACCGGATGACCTTGGCCTTTTCGTCCTGAACCGCATCGGCCGTAAAATTCCAGGGAGGTTCCATGGCGGTCAGGACCAGTAGCTGCATCAGGTGGTTCTGGAACATATCGCGCAACACACCGGATGTCTCGTAATAGCCGGCACGACTGCCGACTCCGAGTTCTTCTGCGGCAACAACACCGACAAAGTCGATATGATTTTTGTTCCAGAGAGGCTCGAAGATGCTGTTGGCAAAACGGAAAATGAGCGTGTTCTGTACGGTTTCCTTGGCAAGATAGTGATCAATTCTGAAGATTTGTTCCTCCTGGAAATACTGATGCAGGGTGGCGTTCAGTTCAATGGCTGACTGAAGGTCGCGGCCAAAGGGCTTTTCAACAATGATCCTGGCCCAGCCGTTGTCGTGGCTCTGCTCTTCGGCAAGCCCTGATTGCCCGAGAAGCGTGGCAATAATGGAATACAGTCGCGGCGGGACCGACAAGTCAAAGATGCGGTTGCCTTTTGTATGTGTTTTCTGGTCGAGTTGCCGCAGATAGCCGGCAAGCTGTTGAAAGCTTGCCGTGTCATAGGTAATGGGCCGGTAGTGGAGACCGGCGGCAAATTCGTGCCAGCGCGTCAGATCCATCTCCGTTTTCCGGTAACCGGCCAGCAATTTTTCTCTGAATACCTCGTCGTTCATCTCTGTACGGCTGCAGCCGACAATGGTAACGGGCGTGGGCATTCGGTCTTGGATAAACATGGAATAGAGTGCGGGGATGAGTTTGCGGCTGGTCAGGTCGCCTGACGCCCCGAAGATGATAATGGTGCATGGTTCCAGCACGTCGGCGGTCCGGAGATCACAGATTTGGTGAGATGGCATGACAGACTCCCGGATGAGGATAATATGAGCACAACGGGTCGAAACATGACCCGGGCCTGGTGGAAAGGTCTGTGTTGATCTATAAATCATAACGCAGGATGAGTGTTCTGTACAAGGTAATTTCAGGGGCGGGTCATTTTTGCTCTTTTGGAGTTTTTTTGGTCTGTTGATAAAAAAGCTGTATCGCTTTCAAGATACGCCCGGGGCAAAGTTTGAAAAAGAATCGATATCAGGAAAAATATGTTTACATGACTTGTCAATTATTCGATAATTGCCTGACTTTCACTGCAAACAACACGGCTAATCGTTGAAAATCACAGGACACTGATCGAGCGGACAATGTATCTTGACCATTTTCATCTGAATAAATCTCCGTTCCGGGAAGAGCCCGATCCGGCATTTTTTTTCCCGGAAGCCGGCCGGATTGATATCATGCTTGCACTTGTGCGGGATATTGAAGGAGGAAAACCGCTCTACAGGCTGATCGGCCGCGAAGGGACCGGGAAAACACTTTTCGGCCTGCTGCTTACCTGTAAACTGCCGGCCGGCTACGATATCGTCCGCCTTGATAATCCCGTCGGTTCATTCGAAGAGCTGCTGCATGCCGTTTGCCTGGACCTCGGCATGAGTCCAGCCGCCGATGTTACATCGCAGACTCTGGCGGCTGAGTTACGCGGGCAGCTCGCCCGCTGCAAGGAACGGCAGCGCAAGGTTCTGCTGATTATTGACGAGGCGGAGAAACTTTTTATGGCCACCCTGGAACGGCTGGTCCGCATGGCCTGCGATGCGGGTACGGCCGGTGTCCTGCATCTTCTTTTTATCGGCCGTCCCGGCTTTGATGCCAATTTTAAGCGACTGGCGGTTTACTGCTCCGCTGTCGATGTCAATGCCGGCTATTCGCTTGAGCCGTTGTCTTTGGAAGAGACGGGCAGATATTTGTCTTTCCGGCTTGTGACCGCCGGGTTTTCGGAGACAAAGCATGGCAGGATCTTTGCTGCAGAGGCGGTCATGAGGATTTATCAGGCCGCTATGGGGAACATGCGTCTGACGAACATTCTGGCCGAAGATGCCCTGCGGCAAGCCTGTACGGAAGATACGCTTTTAGTTTTATCAGGGCATGTCAACTCCCGGTTCCCTGCTGAAAAGATGGTGCCGCCCCGGTTTTTTTCTTTGTCCGGGGTTGCGCCGCAGCACAAAATGTGGCTGGCCGGAGGAGCGGCGCTCCTGGTCTTCCTGTTGCTTGTCGCCGTCTGGCCCGGCGGGAGAAAGAAGAAGGCCCCTGCTGTTATTCACCGGCAGCAGGTGGAGCAGGTAAAACCGCGGGAGCAGGTGAAGCAGACAGGGCCGGTAAAGCAGATAAAGCCTGTAAGGCCGGTAAAGAGTGTGGAGGAGGTAGCACAAAAATCCGCTAATGAGCCTGGCCGGAAAACCACGCCGGTTGTTGGAAAAAGAGAAAAAACAGCAAACGGGCGGCTGGCGGCGAAAAAAGAGAAACCCGGAATTGCGCCGGCAAAGGTGGCCTTGCCGCCCGGGGCCAAAAAACAGGCAAGGGCCGGGCCCAGAGGTGCATAAAGAAAAAACGGCACCAACGGCTGGCAGGAACGGCCACAAGTTGTACGAGGCGCGCATACGGGCCAGTGCAAGATGGCTGGCTTGGGCTTACCGGGGTGGATTCACGATTCAACTGATGATGCTCTCCTCCGAACAGGCCAGGTCGAATCTCGAGAACATCCTTGTGCGGGATGATTATTACACAATTGAAGATAATCTTTATATCTTGAGCAAGACCTCGCCCCCGATGCAGTTTGTTTTTTACGGGCTCTATGACACGATCGAAGATGCGCGCAAGGCGTGCCGTAATCTACCGGATTTTTTGAAAAAGCATCATCCCTACGCCCTGGCGATACGTGGCGCCTTGAAGAAAACGGAAGATTAAAAAAAGGGGACCTTGACCGCCCGGACCGTGCCGCATCTTCCAGGGGGCGGTAGATGCAAACAGGCAGATCAGGCGGGTTGGTGGAGCTAAGCGGGATCGAACCGCTGACCTCTTGAATGCCATTCAAGCGCTCTCCCAGCTGAGCTATAGCCCCATCCGTGAACTGACTCGCCTCAGATACCATTCTTTCTGGCAGCCTGTCAAGTATATTCATTGATTTTTCGTTTTTGCGCAGGGTATGCGTTGCCAATTTAATTGGTTGTTGGTAGAATATAATATTTTTCTATATCCAGGATAGTTTGATGTCTTGTGAGCACTATTTTCCTATTTTTGAATTTCTTCCAGGGGTGACGCCGGATGTTTTCTCCGTTTAATTTTCTGTTTGGCTGGATGTCCAATGATCTGGCCATTGATCTGGGAACCGCAAATACGGTCCTGTATGTTAAAGGCAAGGGAATTGTGCTCAGAGAACCGTCGGTGGTCGCCGTCCGGCGGGACCGGCGGGGCAGCAGGGTTCTGGCTGTCGGCAAGGAAGCCAAGGAGATGCTCGGCAAGACTCCTGGTAATAT
>VAPF01027990.1_pt1 | contig 22247 bp, 23 predicted proteins | sample 3393931 | NCBI WGS metagenome assembly VAPF01 (sample SAMN08290437, study PRJNA428436) | hydrothermal vent metagenome | isolation source: Deep-sea hydrothermal vent chimney | place: Atlantic Ocean: South-mid Altantic Ridge | depth 2773 m m | reverse complement strand
ATTATTGATCCTGTACTCACTTATGCCAGTTATTTAGGGGGCGCAGACAACGAAGAGGGTAATGATATTGCTGTCGATAGTGATGGCAATACTTATATCATTGGAAGTACAAAATCTGTTGATTTTCCCATAAATAATTCACTTCAAGATCAATATGGGGGTGGAGAGTACGATCTATTTATCAGCAAATTTGATGTTGATAATACCCATATTTTTACCTCCTATTTAGGCGGGTCAGGTGATGATAAAGGCTTATCTATTGCTGTAGATAATAATTATATCTACATTGTTGGTGAAACCAATTCCAGAGATTTTCCAACGATGCTACCGATACAGTCCGCTTTGGCTGGTGATAAAAACTGTAATGAAGGCAAAGATGATTGTAATGATGCTTTTATTGCCAAGCTGAGTGCTGATGGATCAACACTTCTTTTTTCAACTTATTTAGGGGGTGATAACAAAGAAATTGCTCGCTCTATTGTTGTTGATGATGAAGAAAATGTTTATATCGCAGGTGTGACAACTTCCTATAATTTTCCAGTACAAAATGAAATTCAAAGTACTTTAAAACAGCAGGAAGCTTCAGCCAGTGAATTAAGAAGAAAGTGCGGGGTTAATCTAAATATCAAAAATCATGGTGATGCTTTTATCAGCAAGATTGACACTAATAATTTCAATTATATTTTTTCCACTTACTTCGGTGGCACATGTGTCGATGCCGCTTTTGGTATTGATCTGGATAATAGTAAAAATATATTTGTAACTGGGATGACAGCATCGCCTGATTTTCCAGTTCAAGTTGATAGTGATCTTTGTTCTAATTCTGAAATAGAAGAGGAAACATGTTTGCCATTCCAGGAAGACTTTAAATTTCAAACTGATATTTTTTTACTAAAACTGAACCCTGAAGGTAACAAGATATTATATTCAACCTATTTTGGTGATGATGGCGCTGAAGTCGGTTTGGATATTGCTGTTGATCATGCTGGAGCCGCGTATATCACCGGCTATACTGACTCACCAAATTTAGCTCACTTAAACCCTTTTCAAGGAAGTCATGGAGGTCAAAGAGATGCTTTTGTTGCCAAATTCAGTTCAGAAAAAGGTGGGCTTCTCTACTCCAGTTATTTAGGGGGAGATAAAGATGATGAAGGTCACAGTATTGCGGTTAATACTCAATATGAAGTTTATATTGCTGGAAAAACAAGCTCTGATAATTTTCCTGTTTGTAATCCAATAAGGAGTGTTTATGGAGGAAAAGGTGATGCTTTTATCTCTAAGTTCTATCTCCCTTCTGATGAAAAAAGACTGGATAGTAACCTTTGTAAAATCCCCATGAGTAACGATGACCCAGGTTTACTTAAACTCGAGTATTCCAGTTATCTCGGTGGAAGCGCTAAAGACTCCATAAAAAGTATGGTACTAGATGAAGATATAAATTTTTCTGAAGTTCTTTTGGTAGGAAAAACAAAATCAACTGATTTAACAACAGTTAACCCTTTAGCAGGGTTCACAACGAACCAAGGCAAAGAGGATCTTTTTATTGCCAGATTAGAAGATAAGGGTAACCCGATTGATCTTTCCATTCTTGTCGATGATGTGCAAGATCCCGTGGAAGGTGAAGAAGATCTAAATTATATTATCACTCTGACAAACCAAGGTTCAAATGATGCAAATGACATTGTTATTTCCAGCACCTTATCTGAAGGTTTGGATTATATTTCGCATACAGTTGATGAGGGCGAATGTATTTATTCAAATTTAGTGGTGAAGTGCACTTTTGATCGGCTTGTGGCGAATAATCATGTGAATGTCAATATATTAGTTCGTGCAAGTCGGGGAGGTGTGCTGAGTAATACGGTACAAATTATAAGAGCCAATGAATCTGACCCGAATCTTTTAAATAATCGCTCTTTTGAAGAGACCAAAGTAGGTATTAAAGGCGGTGGTGGTGGTACTTTTAGTGCTATTAATTTATTATTTTTATTATTTTATACGGTTTTATTATCGAGAAAGCGTTTATGAAATATTCAATGAAAACCTTTTTAACTGTTATATTTTTAGCTCTCTTTATTTCATTTAAAGTTACTGCTAATCCTCTTGCTAATTCATCATTCCCAAGTGTGGATGGTGTGGTTCATTCGGTGGTTGAAGATAGTGCGGGTGGCTGGTTTATTGGGGGTGAATTCAGTGCTGTAGCAGGGGTTTCAACTAAAAATATTGCACGTATCAATTCTAACTATACTTTAGATGAAACCTGGAGCCCTAGCATTAATAACTCGATACAGTTTATGATTTTATCAAAAGATGTCCTTTATGTTGCAGGGAAGTTCAGTGAAGTAGATTACCTGGCAAAATCTGACTCTGAAGAAATAACAACCATTACAAGAAATAATCTTGCGGCATTTAATCGTATTAATGGACAGCCTATGGCCTGGAACCCTGATGCAAATGGCTCTGTTCGTCAAATTATTTTAGATGAAAGTTGTAAAATGGCATTAGTCAAAGGTGAGTTTAGCCAGGTTGGGGGAACTCCATTTATAAATGAAGCACGTGTATCAACCATTCAACCATCAGCAGTTTGGGTGATTGATGAAACAATCAATCAACAAGATGTCGCAAATAGTGATCCAGATGCCCCCACGGTTTGGGTGACTCCGGCAGGTGGGATGTTTACAAAATCACAGGTGGCTACTTTTTCATGTAATGCGGGGGCAGGCAAAGCAGAAAATGAAGGGTGTACAGTTTACTGTGATGCTAGAAGCTTTCCTGGCCCGCCAACTACAGAAGAGTTAAATGAGTTTACGGGCCCTGTTGCTAACTCTGAATTTGCTTGTGATATACGCAAGCGACTCGGTGGCATTACAAATCAAATTGTCTATATTAAATTTTTAGCTGTAAATGAAAATGGAACCCCAAGTGAGATGCAGACAAAAGTATTTCTATTTGATCCCAAAAGACCCTTAACAACGGCGTGTCCATCAACAACAGTTTTCGATTCAAAAACAAAAAAAGTCACACTCCATTGCAGTGATATAGGTAAAGGGTGTGGTAAAACATATTATTCAACGGATGGCACTTACCCAACAGTTGATAATGCTTTAATCTATGAGGGTCCGTTTGAGTTGGATGGCAATAACACAAACTATATTGTACGTTTCTTTTCTGAGGATGAGGCGGGTAATCAAGAGGCGGTTAAACAAGAGAGTTATATCGGAATTTATGGAGGCTTTGGTGCGCTTCATCCGTTGTCTATTTTACTACCACTTTTGATTTTAGTTTATCGGCGTATCACATAAAAAGGAGCTGATGATGGCGATCAGGGCTTATCAAAAAATCGTTCCACAAATTGCACCCTCAGTTTATGTGGATGAAAGCGCTCAGGTTATTGGTCAGGTTGTTATCGGTGAAGATTCATCAGTATGGCCTTTGGTGACAATACGCGGTGATGTGAATCATATTACGATTGGAGCGTGTAGTAATATTCAGGACGGTTCAATCCTGCATGTGACTCATGCCAACCAAGAAACTCCAGAAGGCTACTCTTTAACGATCGGAAATCATGTCACGGTGGGTCATGGCGTTATTCTACATGGCTGTACGATTGGTGATTATTGTTTGATAGGAATGGGCGTGACGATTCTTGATGGCGCGGTGATTCCACCTTACACCATGATTGGTGCGGGTGCTCTTGTATCGCCAGGTAAAATTCTTAAAGGTGAGTCACTCTGGTTGGGGCAACCCGCACGTAAAGTACGATCACTGACTCAAGAAGAAAAAGACTTTCTACACTATTCAGCAAAGCATTATGTCGGACTAAAAAATAACTACCTAGACTCCATTTAAAGCATATTTAATCGCTTTTATACGCCGTTGCCATAGCTTATTTGCGAATGCTTGACCTTGGAGCCCCATCTCTAAAATCTCTTTTGTATTAACTGCGGCAGCAGCTCTATATGCCTGCCTAAAAATCTCTATTTGAGGATAGGGTTGATCTTCCATTCCTAACCTACCTTGTGAATCTGCCAGGCAGGTGATTAAAAATTCTTCAAAGCGCTCTGGTCGACGAAATGCATCCAGTGCCTGAATTGTTTTTAGCAGCGTGCTCGTTTTAAGTTCTTCAGCACGGTGACAGTGCGTGTGATAGCGCGTTACAAGAATAGCAAGGTCACGATGCTCACGAGGCACACGAAGACGCTTACATAACACCTTGGCTAATTTCACACCACGCTCTTCATGACCTGAATGTTTGGGTAAAATATCTTTAGGAGTGTTACCTTTACCCAAATCGTGAACCAGTGCTGCAAAGCGAATGGTTGATTCACTGGATAACTGTGCAGAACGATCCAATACCATCATTGTATGTATGCCAGTATCAACCTCAGGGTGATATTTGGCATTCTGTGGCACGCCATAAAGACTATTAACTTCTGGAAACAGTGGCTTTAATGCACCACATTGGCGTAATACTTCAAAAAAAATGGAGGGTTTATCTTCACATAATGCACGAACCACTTCAGCCCAGACACGCTCAGGAACCAATGCATCCACTTCTCCACTTGTCACCATACTTTTCATCAGAGTAAGGGTTTCATCGGCAATATAAAAACCAAATGATGCAAAACGAGCTGCAAAACGAGCGACTCGTAATATTCGCACAGGATCTTCACTAAAAGCGGGGGAGACGTGACGTAAGCGGCGGTTTTTTAAATCTTCAACGCCACCAAAGGGGTCAACGACCTCTCCTTCAGGTGATTCTGCTATTGCATTAATGGTTAAATCACGACGTGATAAATCTTCTTCCAGCGTCACCGAGGGCGAAGCAAATACTTCAAAGCCTTTATAACCGAGTGCTGTTTTTCGTTCGGTGCGTGCCAGAGCATACTCTTCGTGAGTTTTAGGGTGTAGAAAAACCGGAAAATCACGACCGACCTGCTTGAATCCCTGGGCGAGCATTTGCTGCTGGGTTGTACCCACGACGACCCAATCCTGATCTTTAACAGGCAATCCCAATTGCTTGTCTCTAACTGCGCCACCTACGGCATAAATTTTCAAGTTATTCCGTGCTCGTTTCTAAAGTAATTGTTATGTTTATTATTTGGCGTTATGATGTGTAAATATATATGTAATTATACACAAAGGTGCGCCCATGAGAACAAATATTGTAATTGATGATAATTTAATGATTGATGTGCTTCAAATTACTGGGTTAAAAACTAAGAGGGAGGCTGTTGAATTAGGCCTTAAGACTCTTATTAGATTGAAGAAACAAGAAAAAATAAAACAATTTAAAGGTAAGCTAGAATGGCATGATGATTTAGATAGAATGAGAACTGATTAGTGATAATGGTAGATTCAAGTGTTTGGATTGACTATTTTAATGGCAAAGAATGCCCCGAAGTAGTTTATCTGGATACTATTTTAGGTGTGAAACCAGTTGTAATTGGCGATAATATTCTGACAGAAGTTCTTCAAGGCTTTAAGGGTGATAAAGAGTACAAAACAGCAAAACAGTTACTGACTGCTTTGCCAGTGTTACAGTTGTCAAATAAAGTTCTCGCAGTTAAATGCGCAGATAATTATCGTGCTCTTAGAAAAAGAGGAGTTACAGTAAGAAAAACTATCGATACGATTATTGCCACTTATTGTATAGAGCAAAATATCAAACTTTTATTTACTGATAGGGATTTTTTGCCATTTGTTGAATTTTTGGGTTTAAAATATGCTATCTGAACATAACTCTGTGTTAGCTCAATATTAAGGGGGAGAAAAAATTGTTATTTGAATGGGACGATAATAAAAATTCAAAAAATATAGATAAGCATGGTATAGACTTTAATGATGCTATTACTATTTTCGACGACGATGAACGTATTGAAGCAGTAGATGGTCGAAACGACTATGGAGAAGCAAAGCCAGGGGTTTTAATGGCGGTATATACTTGGAGGAAAAATCAAACTTCTCGACGAATGATTTCTGCCCGTACTGCCAGTAAAGACGAGAGATCACTTTACTATAGAATGAAGCGAAATTAAGGAGAGTATTATGAGTAATGAAACTATAAACGAACGAAAAAAAGGTGATCCCACTAGCGGAAAAACAGATTATGAGAGATTAAAAAATCTGACAGAAGAAGAAATAGAAGAGAATGCAAAATCTGACTCGGATGCGCCCTTACTTTCCAATGATGACTTAAAAAAATTCAAGCATATCAATAAAAGCAAGGATTAAATCATGAAAAATGAAGTTATTAAAAACCATATAAAAGGACACAAGCACATAGGAAAGACAAACTGGAGCAAAATAATAGAGCGATCAGCTGAGGTAGTTGTAGATAAAGAAAACCCAGAGCTTGTATTTAAAAAAATATTCAATAAGCCAAATAAAACTAAAAAGAGCTAACAAGTAGCTCCATATTACACAAAAAAAAGCCCCTTCGGGCGGCCAATGAGCATGGCGTTGGATATATCAAGTGGGAACGGCGTTATGTTTAGTCAATTAAATCAGAGCGTGCAATTTGACCCACTTCAAGGCAAAATGTCAAAAAACATCTAAAATAATAAGCGACATTAACAATGCTTTGGGTTAAAGCTTTTCATATTATAGCCATGGTGACTTGGTTTGCGGGCTTATTTTATCTGCCTCGGTTATTTGTCTACCATGCAAGTTGTGATGACAAACTGGGTTCTGATCGCTTTAAAGTGATGGAACGCAAGCTTTACATCATGATGACCATTGGTGCAGTGATTACGACGGCACTCGGCGTGTGGTTACTCTACTCTTATGCATGGCAGAGTTACGCCCACATGGGCTGGCTACATATGAAACTGGCTTTAGTCTTGGGGTTATTTGTCTACCACTATTACTGTGGAACAATTGTAAAAAACTTTAGAGAGGATATAAATAAAAAAGACCATAAATTCTATCGCTGGGTTAATGAAGCACCTACGATATTCCTCGTTGTAATCACTCTTTTGGTGGTTGTAAAACCCTTTTAAAATGCTTTTTAAAGTCGCTTTTACAAAAATAAACGATTTTAAAAAGTATCTTTGATTAATAAGAAAAATCAATTACTAAAGTGATTGTTTAAGCGTGCTGTTATTATGCCGCAGGATATTTTTATGTAAAAAGTAACAAAGGATGTTTCACCTAAAATTATCCAAAAAGGGAGGGTTTATGGCACAGCAATTGAATGCGTCATTAGTGGGAGCTGCACTTGATTCAGCGCCCATCGGTATATTGATTTTTGATAAAAATGAACGGCTTGTTTGGGCAAATAAAACCATTGAAAAGTTGTTTGATATTAATCAACATGACTTGATAGGTCAGTTAGCTGGTGATTTTGTAGGCAAAAAATATAAATACATTTTTTCATTTAAAGAGAGTTTTTGTCTGGAATCAACCTCTGATAGTCCTGAGTGTTGGTTGAAGTGCTGGCAAGAAAAATCAAAAAACGATAATGAAACAATTCGTTATTATTTGGATGTTACAACCGAACACCAATTTCAGGCTGACTATAATAAACTAAGAGAGACCCTCAAGCAGAAGGCAACACATGACCCTGTGACAGGCTTGCTGAATGGTCGTGGTATGCAAAAAATACTCGAGCCTCTCATATCACGAAGCCGTCGCTATGAGAATGATCTTTCCATTATACGAATGCGCTTGCAGAGTGGCCAAAAGAGTCAATCAATAACAGATCATGAATTAGTCACAGCGGGCTATTTATTGAAAGATAAAATGCGCTGGGCAGATCATATAGGGCATTTGGAAGGAGGAGAGTTTTTGCTTGTTTTGCCTGAAACTTCGGGTGACTCCGCAGAAAAACTTGCGATCAAGCTCTGCTGTATTATTGAGGATTTAAAGGTCAATCATGCGGATCAGGAAGCACCAATCTCTGTATGTTGCAGTATTGCCATGTGGGTTAAAGGTGATAACGTAACAACTCTGTTACAGCGCGCTGAAGATGTTTTGAAAAATGCCATCAGTGAAAACCATCAAGTATTGGTGGCTTGATTTTCGATTAATTCAGTGGGTGGATCCACACCCACTGAGATAGTTAAAAGTTAAAGCTCTACGCCTGAATTTTAACTGTTTCGGGAATATTAACGGCCACGGCAACAGGAAGGTGGTCTGACATATTAAAGTCAATGACTTCCAGTTGGCCTGAATGAAGTGATGGGGTGACTAAAATATGGTCAAGGCTGCGTGTGGGTCGCCAGCTGGGAAATGTTTTTGGTTGAACCTCTGGTACACAGAGCTGCGTTTTTTTCAGTAAACTGTCCATTTCACTGCTATTTACTTGACAGTTTAGATCCCCCATCAAAACGACATGCTCATAATCTTGAACAAGCTCACTCAGATAATCAATTTGCAATTGGCGAGTACGTTTACCCAGCGCTAAGTGAGCTACAACGATAACCATAGGTTGTTCAGGTAAACCGTAATGAGCAATGATGGCACCGCGTCCACGTATCACACCAGGGAGTTTATGCTCTTCTACTTTTGTCGGGCGAATACGTGCCAGAAAACCATTACTATTTTGAGCAATACGCCCTAAGTTTCGGTTTGTTTGATAGTACCAGAAAGGAAAGTGCCCCCGCTGCGCCAAAAATTCGATCTGATTGATATCATGACTCCGAATACTGCCCGCATCCACCTCCTGTAATGCAACTAGATCAAATTCACTGACCATGTGGGCGATATGTTCAAGGTTACCGAGGTTTTTAGCATGTGGCAGAAAATGCTTCCAGCTATGAGTGAAATAGTGTCTGTACCGACTGGAAGCCATACCAACCTGTATGTTGTAACTCAATAGTTTAAGTTGCTTAATAGGTTTTTTGTGCGTAGGTGTTTCAAATAACCGATCCATCGGTGGCTTTTGTAGATCAAAAGAGTGCTTTCCTGAGCTTATATTTGGCAAACTGTTTCTCCCATAATTTCCATAAGTTTAGCGTTTTCACCGTAATCTACGGGGCAGTCAATAACGCTTACAGTATCGTCCATCAAAGCTTGTTTGATTAATGGCAAAAGCTCTTCGGTTTTTTCAACACGATAACCTTTTGCACCAAAAGATTCTGCATAAGTGACAAAATCAGGGTTATTAAATTTAACGTGGCTGATGCGTCCATATGCTTTTCGCTGCTTCCACTCAATCAAACCGTAGCTGCTATCGTTCCAGATGAGTATGACGATGGGTATTTTATAACGCAATGCGGTTTCAATTTCTTGGGAGTTCATCATAAAACCAGCATCTCCTGTGACTGCAATTATTTTACGGTCAGGGAAAGCTAGGTGAGCACCGATGGTGCCTGGTACAGCAATACCCATACTGGCAAAGCCATTCGAGATAATGCAGGTATTGGGAAGCTCGCAGCGAAACATACGTGCCATCCACATTTTATGTGCGCCCACATCACAAATTACAATATCTTTTTTGTCGAGCGCTGTGCGCAGATCCCAAATTATTTTTTGAGGTTTTACAGGAAATGAGAGGTCATCGGAGTGATGATTCATCTCACGGATCAACGCTTCACGCAGTGGGCGGTGCAAATCTCCACTTTGAGGTTTGGCTATGTCTGCAATGCGATTTAAACTGTCACCAATATTGCCGACGACACCGATATTGACAACATAACTGGAGTCTACCTCGGCCGGAGACATATCAATATGAATCAGCGTGCGATCACGTGTTTTATGCCACAAATGAGGGTGGTATTCGACGAGATCATAGCCAATACAGATGATGACATCCGCATCCTGAAAGCCACAACTGGTATAGTCTCTTGTTTGTAAACCGGCAGTGCCCAGAGCCATTGGGTGTTGAAAGGGAATCACACCTTTTGCCATAAAAGTATTAGCAACGGGTATATTTAATTTTTCTGCAAAATGAGCGAGCTGAGTGGATGCTTTTCCTCTAATCACTCCATTTCCGGCAAGAATTAAAGGGTTACGTGCTTCTGAGATTATTTTTGCAGCACGCTGCACACGATCAGCAGAGGGTTCAGGCATTTTTGATTGGTGAGCAGGAATCAGCATGACATCATCCGCTTCCATGTCCGCAATATTTTCAGGAAATTCGATAAAGCAGGCGCCAGTTTTTTCTGTTTGTGCTAATTTAAATGCTTTACGCACCACTTCTGAAATAATATTTGGGGAGACAAGTTGGGCGGAATATTTTGTTACGGGGCGAAAAATATTTTGTAAATCGAGCACCTGATGAGAAATTTTATGCAGACGATCTGTTCCAGCCTGGCCTGCAATAGCAATCAGGGGTGCATAATCCATATTGGCATCGGCAACGCCTGTGAGCAGGTTGGTGGCACCAGGCCCGAGTGTGGCTAAACATACACCGGGCCGTCCGGTCAGTCGTCCATAGACATCCGCCATGAATGCCGCACCTTGCTCATGACGCGTTGTAATAAACTGGATGTCTGACTCCAGCAGTGCATCCATAAGTGCCAGGTTCTCTTCACCGGGAATACCAAATATATACTCGACACCTTCATTTTCGAGGTTTTTTATAAACAGCTCTGCAGCTTTCATTTTTGAAGCCGTCTGTTTTCTTTAGCAATCAGATAGTCAACCACCTCAAAAACTTTTTCAGCACCAATTTTACCGGGTCCTACACGATATTTTCCATTGATCACAATTGTGGGTGTTGATTTAACCCCCAATTTTTTGACTAATTGAATCGCTCTTTTTGTTTTGCTTGCAACACCAAATGAGTTAAAGGCCTTTTTGAATTTGGCTGTGTCAATACCTTGCTCTTCAAAAAAATTCTGAATTTGTGACTCATTATCCAGTGCTTTTCTACGTTGATGAATATAAGTAAAAGCAGCTTGGTGGGCTTGCTCCAGAATGCCTAATGCTTCTGCAGTGTAATAAAGCTTTGCATAATTTTCCCACTCAGGGCGGAACATCACTTGCAGGCGACTGAATTTTACATTTTCTGGCTTATCCTCCAGCCACTCTTCAATATCAGGTTGAAATTTAAAACAGTGTGGGCAGCTATAAGAGTAGGCTTCAATGACTTCAATATGACCTTTGTCACTTGTTGTTTGGATGGGAGGATTAATGATTTCATAGTCTACACCCGCTTGGTAACTCGCCCATAAAGTGCTGGGTAGCACTAGCAACAAACATAAAATAGAGACTCTGTTTTTTAAGAATTGCATCTTGTGATTCCTATATGATCAATAATTCAGTAAAAATAAAATAATAAACAACGGTTTGATTTATCACCACTCTGTGTGTAACGTCGCTACTTGAGCATTAAACGATTGAAGGAGTATATACCTATGTCACCCAGCCAAATCGAATTAACAAAGATTCTCAATCAACAGTATCTCTGTGAGTCTCTTACAATCAAAGAAGTTCAAACACTTTTAGAGTATATGGAGGTCGTTATTTGTGATAAAAAAGAGATCATAGCCGAGATTGGCGAAGTTGGGGATGCTCTCTATTTTGTTGTTGATGGCAAAGTGGCTCTACTTCATGAAGAGCATGGTAATGAGGTTGAGGTTGGCACGATGGGAGAGGGGCAGCTGATTGGTGAGATGTCATTTTTTGATCGTAAACCACGTGACTTGCGTATTGTTGCTAAAAAAGAGCAGACTCAATTATTGAAACTTTCGCGCCCAATGTATGATCGCTTACGCGTTGAGCACCCCTATATTGCAGTTAATTTGCTTGAACATGCGATTGTCAGTCTGGATGAGCTGGTTCGTAGTGTCAGTCATGATGAAGCTCAGCTTTCTCGCTATATTTTTGGTAAAGGCAAGCGGTGACCCTTTAAGGTTAAATCATATCCATTGGGTCAACATCTAATGACCACCTGACTTTTCGTGCAGTCTTTAGTTTTTCCAGTTTGGGTATCCAGATTTTGAGCAGTCGGTGTAGATCAACGCGCTCTACGGATTGTAAAATAAGTTGCGCTCTGAAACGTCCGGCTCGTCGCTCCATAGGGGCGGGCACAGGGCCAAATATTAATATATTTTGATGTTCACTACTGTCAATCAACTCGGTTGCTTGTTCTAAAAATAAGCTCGGAAGTTTAGAGTTTGTTGCTTCTGCACGTAACAACGCCATACTGCAATAAGGGGGGAGTTCTGCTGTGAAGCGCTCTTGCATCACCAGCTTGGAAAATTCATGATATCCCTGCTGGATCAGTGCCTGTAACAGTGGGTGATCAGGGTGATGAGTTTGAATTAGTACTTCTCCCGGCTTTTCTTCCCGCCCAGCTCGTCCTGTTACTTGAATAATGAGCTGCGCCATGCGCTCACTCGCACGAAAATCAACACCAAAGAGTCCTTGATCCGCATCTATAATACCGACCAGAGTGACATTAGGAAAATGGTGACCTTTTGCTAGCATCTGGGTTCCGACCAATAACTGGCTGTGCCCTTCATGAATATTTTTCAGGCACTGTTCCATGGCTCCTTTACGAGATGTGCTGTCACGATCAATGCGCTCAATACCATAATCAGGAAAGTGTTGCTTTAGTATTTGTTCGACACGCTCGGTGCCATATCCCCGTGAAATCAGCTTTGTTTCCTGGCATTTTGGGCAGTTTGTTGGCATACGGTGTTGTGAGCCACAATGATGGCAGCAGAGCTTTAGTCGATTTTGGTGAAAAGTCATGGTGGCATCACAGCGTCGACACTCTGCAACCCAGCCACATGTATGGCAAATTACGCTCGGTGCATAGCCACGTCGATTAAGAAACAGCAAGACTTGATTACCTGCTTCAAGGTGATGTCGAATGGCTTTCAGCAGCGAAAGAGATAAATTGCTTTCCATCGCACGGTTACGAATATCCAGCAATTTTATCGTTGGTTTTTGTGCGCTACCGGCTCGTTTTGTCAATTTAAGAGATTGGTAACGTCCCAAAAACACATTACGCAAACTCTCGAGTGACGGGGTGGCTGAACCTAATATGATAGGTACGTTGGCTTGGCTTGCTCGCATGACAGCAACATCACGCGCATGATAACGAAAGCCCTCCTGCTGCTTAAACGATATATCGTGTTCTTCGTCAATAATAAAAACACCAGGAGCGTGCAGCGGCAAGAATAGTGCTGAACGTGTTCCAATCACAATCGCTGCCGTACCATCTTTTGTCTGTAACCAGGCATTCAGACGCTCCCGATTGCTTATTTCTGAATGAACAACGACCAGTGGTACAGAAAAACGTGCTTTAAAGCGCTCAACCAGTTGAGGTGTTAAACCAATTTCAGGGACTAACACCATCGCTTGACGGTTTTTTTGAATGACGGCTTCAATAATACGAAAATAGACCTCTGTTTTACCGCTTCCTGTCACGCCATCCAATAAAAAAGTCTGAAACTTTGAGAGTGATTCTGTGACTGATTGAACCGCTTGCTGCTGATTTTGATTTAATTCAAGTAATGACTCTTTGAATTTTTTTGTTTTAGGGCTAGAGGCTACTGTGGGTGCTTTGCACGCTTCCAGCCATCTATTATTAATAAAAATATTAATAATGCGCCGCCAACTTTGAGTCACTTCTGAGAGTTGAGGGGCACTGAGTCCTTGTTTATGTTTTTGGAATAGTTTTAGAAATATTTTCTGTTGAGGTGCTTGTTTGAGCTCATCAATATCAACCTTAAGGCCCGTTAGCGTTAGTTTCCAGTGATTAATATTTTTATAATCGGCCTCTTTTCCTTGCCTTAGCAGAGGCGGAAGTGCGCTATTAATGACTTCACCAAGCGGGTAGTGATAGTAAGTGGCTGCGAAGCGGCTTAATTGAAAAATATCATGGGATATAACAGGTTGTTGATCTAATATCTCGATCGCCTCTTTCAGACGATATTGAGGTTTTACACTATTTTTGCAAACCTCAACTAAAACGCCAATATGGTCGGAGCGACCGAATGGAATTCGAATTCTTATGCCCGGTTGAAGCTCACAGGAGCCTGAGTCTATCGCGCCATCTGATTTTGGAGGAAGGTAGTCAAAAAGAGAGTATAAAGGAACAGGAACAGCAATACGCAATATCGTTAGTGGGTTTTTTTGCTTTTTTTCAGCGTGACCCATTACGTGTTGAGTATATATTAGCTGCTGCGTGTTACCGAAAACTCAGCCAAGGAGATAAGTGCTTGTTTATAGGGAGACTCAGGAATAATTGAGAGTGCATCAATCGCTTTTTGAGACTCTTTCCAGGCCAGATCAGTTGTGTATTTCAATGCGCCTGTCGATATGATTGCACTCATTACGCTATCTATATTTTCAAGGCCACCCTGTTCAATACTATGACGAATAATTTCGACCTGCTCAGGGGTGCCTTTACGCATTGCATAAATAAGGGGAAGCGTAGGTTTGCCCTCTGCAAGGTCATCACCTACATTTTTCCCCATCTCTTCCGCAGAGGCACTGTAATCCAGCACATCATCAATGAGCTGAAATGATGTACCTAAATAGCGTCCATAGTCTGCCATTGCACTCTCTTCTTCTTTCGATGAGTGATTCACAACAGCGCTTAATTGTGCGGCTGCTTCGAATAGTTTCGCTGTTTTAGAGTAAATGACTTTCAGGTAGCTTGCTTCTGTTGTGTTGGCATCATTGCAATTAAGCAGTTGCATGACTTCGCCTTCAGCAATGGTATTAGTGGTTTCTGCCAAAATAGACATCACTTTCAGATTTTTGATTTCAACCATCATCTGAAATGCGCGCGAATAGAGAAAATCACCGACTAGAACGCTGGCTTCATTACCCCATACTGAGTTTGCTGTTTTTTTACCGCGACGCAACTCAGAAGCATCAACAACATCATCATGTAACAGAGTTGCGGTATGAATAAACTCAATGATTGCCGCAAGATTAATATGATCTTGTTGCCGATAACCGACCGCACCCGCACTCAGCAGTGTTAATAATGGACGAAGCCGTTTACCACCACTACTTATAATGTATTGGCCGAGTTGGTTGACAAGTACGACTTCAGAAGAGAGCCGGTCTTTGATGATCAGGTTAACCGTATTCATGTCATCAAGGACAAGCGATCTGATGCTTTCAAAAGTCATATAAGCAGCATCGGGTTCTTTTATACAGTAAGATTTCTGCATATCTCTAGACTTTGGTTTAATTTAAATACTTTAATAAAATTATTCTCAGTAGTGATTGTAGAAGTGAACGGTCATCATACACAAGTTTTTTCATGAAAATAAACAAATTTGATTTGGTTAGCCATAGCGAGTAGAATCGCGCGTTCGTTTCACGGTCGGGCAAGGGCATTTTGCATACTGCCGTCCGTCTGGATCAAAAGAATATTTGGAGAATTTTATGTACGCGGTAATCAAAACCGGCGGTAAACAGTACCGCGTTGCCAATGGGGATACGATCAAAGTAGAAAAAATTGATGTCGAGGAAGGAGTTAATATCGATATTGATCAGGTGCTTATGGTTGCCGATGGTGATGATGTAAAAGTTGGCGCACCTTTTGTTGACGGTGGAAAGGTATTAGCGACTGTGATGAAACATGGTCGTGGTAAAAAAATTAAAATCGTTAAATTTCGTCGCCGTAAACATTCGCGTACCCAGATGGGACATCGCCAATGGTATACCGAGTTGCATATCGTCGGTATTTCTGCTGGTTAGGAGCGTCCAAGTTATTTCGTGACCGTTCCTTAACGATAAATTAATACGATAGATATTGGAGAAAGATAATGGCTCATAAAAAAGCAGGTGGTAGTACTCGCAATGGTCGTGACTCGGAGTCTAAGCGATTAGGCGTAAAACGTTACGGAGGACAGGAAGTCCTTGCGGGTAATATTATTGTCAGGCAGCGTGGAACACGCTTTCACCCAGGGCTTAATGTAGGGTGTGGTCATGATCACACGTTATTTGCTAAATCAGCGGGTAAAGTCGTATTTGAGATCAAAGGCCCTAAAAATCGCCAGTTTGTAAGCGTGGTTCCTAATTGATCACTCTATAGCGCTATATGACTCAATAAAAAGCCCCGTTTTACGGGGCTTTTTTCGTTTAATAATCTAATTTTTAATGCCATGAAATTTATAGATGAAACCGTTATTCATGTTTATGCCGGAAAAGGGGGGAATGGTTGCCTGAGTTTCCGACGTGAAAAATATATACCCAGAGGTGGCCCCGATGGCGGTGATGGGGGAGACGGAGGAAGCATCTATCTAGTCGCTGATGTGAGCTTAAATACGCTTGTTGATTTTCGTCATACTCGAAATTTTAGAGCCGAGAGCGGTCAGAATGGAATGAGTCGTAATTGCACAGGAAGAAAAGGGAGTGATAACTTTATTCGAGTGCCTGTTGGAACGGTTGTTTGCGATGATGAAACGGGTGAAGAGATTGGTGACTTAGTCAGCGAAGGCCAAAATCTACTGGTTGCACAAGGTGGATTTCATGGTTTGGGGAATATTCGCTTTAAATCCAGTGTGAATCGTGCTCCACGTCAAACATCAAATGGTTCTCCTGGTGAGGCACGAAAGCTACGCTTAGAGCTTAAGTTACTTGCTGATGTAGGGCTTCTTGGGTTTCCCAATGCAGGTAAATCGACACTGGTTCGCTCTGTTTCTGCTGCCGAGCCAAAAGTAGCAGACTACCCCTTTACAACTCTGCATCCAAGCTTAGGGGTTGTGAGCCCTGCTCCTTACCGTAGCTTTGTTATGGCCGATATCCCTGGGCTGATTGAAGGCGCTGCGGATGGTGCAGGTCTGGGCGTGCGTTTTCTCAAACACTTATCACGTACTCGTTTATTGTTGCATATCGTTGATATCGCACCTTACGAAGAAGAGTCTGACCCAGCCAAAGCCGTGCTTGATATTGAGAACGAGTTAAAAAAATATAGTGAGCAACTCTTTAAACTACCCCGTTGGTTAGTGTTTAATAAATGTGACCTACTTTCTGAAATAGAGGCGAACGAACGTTGTCAAAATGTTGTTCGGCAGCTCAATTGGAAGGGGCCAGTATTTCAAATATCAGGGATGAGTAAAGTAGGAACACCTCAGCTCTGTTATGCCATTATGGAGTATTTAGAGCAAGAGGCAGAAGAGAATAGTAAAACTTGATTTGAGCAGGTGATAAATAAAGTGAAAACTCGAGAACAATTAGGGCGTTCAAAGCGCTGGATCATTAAAGTAGGCAGCTCCCTTCTCACAAATCATGGTAAGGGGCTTGATTATGAGCTCATAGATGACTGGGTCAAGCAAATCGCTCAGTTACACCATGAAGGGCATGAAGTGATACTCGTTTCATCAGGTGCTGTTGCTGAGGGAGTGACGCGCCTGAATTGGTCGCATCGTCCAGATGCACTGCATGAGTTGCAAGCGGCGGCGGCTGTTGGACAAATGGGGTTAATTCAAGCTTATGAATCCCGCTTTCAAAAGTATGATCTGCATACTGCTCAAATTCTATTAACTCATGCAGATCTTTCTAATCGGCGTAGATACCTTAATGCACGAAGCACATTGGCGACGTTGTTGAAGATGGGTGTCATTCCGGTTGTTAATGAAAATGATACGGTTGCTGCGGATGAGATCCGTTTTGGTGACAATGATACCTTGGCAGCGCTCGTTGCAAATTTGGTGGAAGCTGACTTGCTGGTTATTTTAACGGATCAAAATGGCATGTACGATAGCGACCCTAGAAATAACCCTGAAGCTCAATTAATCAGCGAGGCACAGGCTGGAGATCCCGAGCTGGATCAACAAGCCGCAAGTGGGGCGGTAGGCGAATTTGGTCGTGGTGGTATGTTAACCAAGGTAAGAGCCGCCGTACGAGCTTCTCGTTCAGGCACATCGGTTATTATCGCATCGGGTCGTGAAGAGAGTGTTTTGTCAAAGATCGCCTCAGGTCAATCAGTCGGTACATTGCTTCACCCCAATCAAGATTCATTGGCCGTGGCTCGTAAGCGCTGGTTGGCTGAGCTGCAGCCTCAGGGCTCACTGAGGCTTGATGATGGCGCTGTTATGGCATTAAAAAGCAGCGGTGGAAGTTTGTTAGCCATTGGAGTTGTTGATGTCAAAGGTACATTTACTCGAGGTGATCTTGTGATCTGCATGAATGAATCTGGACAAGAAGAGATCGCACGGGGGCTGGTGAACTACAATGCTGATGAAGTAGAGAAGATTAAAGGTAATAGTTCTGACACTATTCAGAGTTTAATCGGCTATCTTAGAGAGACAGAGGTTATTGGCAGAGATAATCTGGTGTTGACCCAATCAGAATAACAAATGAAAACAAACAAGCAGTGCGCATTTGGCAGGCACTGCTCGTTCCTTAGAAATTCATTTTTACATCGCTTGGATGTGTGAATTCAAACGGCTCTTATGGCGAGCGGCTTTATTTTTGTGAATAATACTTTTATTCACCATAGTATCAATGATAGGGACTGCTGCTTTATAGGCACTTTCGGCCGTTGTTTTCTCGCCACCAGAAATGGCCTTCAATACATTTTTAATTGCTGTACGCATTTTTGAACGATTTGCCGTATTACGTTGACGGCGTGTTTCCGCTTGTCTGGCACGCTTTGCAGCCTGTTTAGAATTTGCCAAGTTTTGACTCCTACTGTAAGTGTCATAGTGTGATTAAAAATAACGCTGGATTATGCGTTTCTATTTTCGATTTGTCAAATCATCAATCAATTCAAGTAACTTGTTGATTTTTATTGAGTTAATTAGATATCAACATTTTCAACGGATAATGCATGCTTTTCTATAAAATCACGTCGTGGCTCAACTTGATCGCCCATCAATGTTGTAAAAATTTCATCTGCGCTCATCGCATTTTTAATGGTAACAACTAATAAGCGCCGTGTTTCAGGATCCATTGTCGTTTCCCATAATTGATCAGGGTTCATCTCCCCTAATCCTTTATAACGTTGAATATTTAAACCACGTGATGCTTCTTTTAGAAGCCAGGCAATCATCTGTTTAAAGCTGAAAATAGCTTGCTTTCTTTCGCCGCGTTGAACATAGGCATCATGACCTAATAAGCCGCTCAAACTTTGACCTAACTTTTGAATGCTGCGGTATTCAGCTGAATCAAAGAAGTGTTGGTCAAGAATGTGTTGCTTGGTATTGCCATGATTAAGCTCATTAATAGTGATTTGATATTCAGATGGGTCTTTATATTCGAGAGTAATATTAAAGTGTGATTGAATATTGTCATCGTTGTTTAATGTTTCTTCCAAATTCTGACACCATAAATTCAATGCAGAATGGTCATCTTTGTTAAATGTCGAATAAATCATTTTTTCAAAGACGGCAGGGTGCGTTCTACTGGAGATGCGATCAATAACCGACATAACCATTTGGTGTTCACTTATTAAATTTTCTAAGGCCTCCCCTTTTATCGCTGGAGCATCACTATTAACAAAGAGCCCTGCGTTATCCAGTGCGGACTGTAAAAGATATTGGTTTAATTCAAAGTCATCTTTTACATAGCGTTCTTGACGCCCTTTTTTTACTTTGTAAAGCGGTGGTTGTGCAATGTAGATATGGCCTCGTTCAAAAAGTTCGGGCATTTGACGATAGAAAAAAGTCAGCAAGAGGGTGCGGATATGTGAGCCATCTACGTCTGCATCGGTCATGATGATAATGCGGTGATAGCGCAATTTATCTGGGTTATACTCATCTTTACCAATTCCACAGCCAAGAGCAGTAATCAGCGTTCCAACCTCTTGGGAAGAGATCATTTTATCAAAACGAGCTTTTTCTACGTTTAGAATTTTTCCCTTCAGTGGTAAAATGGCCTGATTACGACGGTCCCTTCCCTGCTTTGCTGACCCACCCGCAGAGTCGCCCTCCACAATAAATATTTCAGATTGCGCGGGGTCTTTTTCCTGGCAGTCAGCCAGTTTTCCAGGCAACCCGGCAATATCCAAAACTCCTTTTCGGCGAGTCATTTCTCTCGCTTTACGCGCGGCTTCACGTGCACGCGCAGCCTCAACCATTTTTCCCGCTAATATTTTGGCTTCTGCGGGGTTTTCTAAAAGAAATTCATTAAGTTTTTCATTAACAATGGACTCAACGACAGGTTTTACTTCTGAAGAAACCAGTTTGTCTTTTGTTTGAGACGAAAACTTAGGGTCAGGTATTTTGACTGAAAGCACTGCAGTTATGCCTTCTCGTGCATCATCTCCTGTTGTTGATACCTTCTCTTTTTTTGTAATGCCCAGACTTTCAATATATTGATTTAAAGTGCGTGTTAACGCGCCACGAAAGCCAGCAAGGTGTGAGCCGCCATCGCGCTGAGGAATGTTGTTGGCATAACAAAAAATATTCTCTTGATAAGAGTCATTCCACTGCATGGCAACTTCAACGACGACATCAGATTTTTCGGCACTAAAATGCAAAATAGTATTATGAATGGGTGTTTTGTTTTTATTAAGATGCTCAACAAAGGCTTTTATTCCACCCTCATACTTAAAAATATCTGTTTTACCTGATTTTTCATCAATTAATTCAATATGTACACCAGAGTTTAGAAATGACAGCTCACGTAGACGCTTTTCCAGGATTTCATAGTGCATTGTTAAATCACCAAACGTTTCTCCGCTAGGTTTGAAATAAATTTGTGTTCCGGTTGAGTCAGCTAAGCCAGATTCTTTAATAGGTGATACGGGGTTGCCATGTTCGTAATTTTGCGTGTAAATTTTTCCGTTGCGATGAATGGTCAAAGTTAACTTTTCAGACAAGGCATTTACGACAGACACCCCTACTCCATGTAATCCACCAGAAACTTTATAGGAGTTGTCATCAAATTTTCCCCCGGCATGTAAAACGGTCATGATGACTTCAGCGGCAGAAATCCCCTCTTCCGAGTGAATATCAACAGGAATGCCACGGCCATCATCTTGAACGGTTATTGAATCATCTGCATGAATCGTTACGACTATTTTTGAACAGTGCCCTGCAAGTGCTTCATCTATAGAGTTGTCAACAACCTCGAACACCATATGGTGCAAGCCTGTTCCGTCATCAGTATCACCAATATACATGCCGGGTCGCTTTCGGACAGCATCAAGCCCTTTGAGCACTTTAATGTTGGATGAATCGTATGTTGGTGATGTATCTGAACTCATGTTGATAGCTCCGATTAATGATCGTTGTGGGTTGATTTATTAGGGCTCGCTGGATTATACCATCTCTTTGACTTCACCATGTTTCACGTGAAACAATCGCGTGTTTTCAAATGTCTCTAGAGCTAACATTTTAGGATCGGTGGTCGTTACAAAAATTTGTGTGCCTAAAGAGTATAGAGAGCCTAGTAATGTACTGCGGTGACTTTTATCTAGCTCTGCAGGTAAGTCATCAATAAGAATGGTGTTTGAGTTATTTGATTTTTTTGAAAAGAGTGCGCATTGAGCTAAATAGAGTGCGCAGGTAAAAAGCTTTAACTGTCCACCTGAGAGTTTTTCTTGCACTGGTTGTCCATCTACCTTAAACAAGAGGTCTGAGCGATGAGGGCCTTTCTCGGTAAATCCAAACTTCATATCTTTGTTGTAGGTTTTAGTTAGCATAGAGATGTATTCCAATTCTAGAGGCCATCCCGCTAAATACTCCATTGATATAGGGCCAATATCAATCAACTCATTTAAGTAATGAATTAATCGTTCAAAAAAAATATTCACGTAAATTTTTCTTGATGAATGAATTTTCAGGGCATGTTCTTTTAGCTCTTGATTCCAAAAACTATAGAGCGGCTTTTCACTGATTTTTTGCCTGAGCAGTGAGTTACGCTGTTTTAATGCTTTTTGATATCTGACTGAGTGCTCTAAAAAGGAGTGTTCCACGTGGAACACTCCCCAATCTAAAAACTTTCTTCTCAGGCTAGGCCCTTGGAAAAGTAAGCTTTTACTGTCAGGGGTGATTAAGGTCAGAGGTAAATGTTTTATAAGATCGGATGATTTTTTAAGCGGTTGGCCTGAAAGTTGTATTCTGATTTTTTTGTTAGAAAACTCTAAGCCAATTTTTTTCTCGTAGCCAGTGTTATTAATACTTGTAGTGCAAAATATTTGAAAAGAATTTTTATCTTTAGTGATAATGTTTTTTTGTTTTTGAGTTCTAAATGATCGGGCGCGACCCAATAGGTAGATCGCTTCCAATAGACTGGTTTTCCCACTGCCATTATCTCCATAAAAAACATTCACATTGGGTGATAATTTAATATCAACACTCTTTAGATTTCTCAGGTTATTGATGAGTAGGCGGTTAATTGTCATTTTTTGATAGGAGTAGCGACTTAATCAATTTATATGT